>Ga0126333_1000217_pt1 | contig 11472 bp, 7 predicted proteins | sample InaspJWI54metaG_FD_94488 | JGI IMG/M metagenome (GOLD analysis project Ga0126333, IMG submission 94488) | Marine gutless worms symbiont microbial communities from Oahu, Hawaii - Inanidrilus sp. 2 OAHU.JWI-54 metaG | ecosystem: Host-associated > Annelida > Digestive system > Unclassified | place...
CAACACAACTGCACAAAACGAATCTGATGTGTGTAAAACTTCAATATTTAAGATAATACCATTTAAAATAATACCATTTAAAATATAGATACTATTATTTGAGATAACATCGGAAAACATCATCCAGTGTTTCTCAGTTGCTGTCTTTTTCAAAAAAAAACAATGTTTCAAAGACAGTAGCTGAGTAAGACTGGATGATGTTTTCCGATATGCTATCTCGTTGAAGAATTTGAATCTGCGCGCTATAAAATGTTTACGTTTACTACTTTGCAGCGAGGTTTTGATTTGTCAAACAAAAAATTAATATTTTCAAACTGTGCTGTAAGTCATCTAGTAAGCTAACCAGAATAGGAGGCAAGAGCGGTCGATATGACAGTCAGTTAATTTTACTGAAGACCAATACAGTCTAAAAAATTAATCGATGAAAAATTATAGCAGCATCTGTTAGATGGAACTAATGCATGTACACAGCTAAAAGCTAACGACGTTTGTATATTCCCAGTGCGTTGTAGGCCTACAACAAATCTACAACAAGTCGAAGTGAGCTGAATGGAGTTTGAGCGCTAAGAGAGCGAGTTGGGATCAGCTGACGGAGACTAGCCTAAGTAACACTCACGGAACTCACTCGGCACCGCTAGACCGGAACTGATGAGCCATGCCGGGAGACAGTAGCTCGAGCTGTTCAACGTCACGGTGGCGGTCGACCGGTCGCCGAAGTCCAGTCGATATTGTAGGCCCGAGTGAGGTCTGTGAACGGCGTAGAAGAACTCCACTGGTTCGTCGACGTAGGCCGGCTGACGCGCCGCCACCACGACCGACCCCAGCTCGTCAGCGAGCGACGGACGTCGACGTACCTTAGTTCAATTCAACTGAGTTGGGTTCAATTCAATATAAGCATTCATAAAGCGCGCATTGCAAGATGGCTGAATCCCAGGCGCGGGCAGTCACTAGGTTGGAGACGCGAAGGCAGATAACTAAGGGAAGGCATGCACCAGAAAAATAATGGATGTTTTAACATTATCATGACATCGTACACGACATGAGATACAACAAAATAACTATTTCCGTCGGCGGCAAGCCGGCCATACGCTGACACGCACGCACGCACTTATGCGCAGACGGACGGACAAGCTTAAAACATAATGCCTCCGGCCCCACCTATTGGACGGGCAGAGGCGTAAACATCGGCAAACGAAAAGCTATTCCGAATTTCGAGAGGGAGTTCGTTTAACTTCGTTCCATATAGGGTGCTGAAACTGAAGCCTGAACTGCCCATGACGTTGGAAACTGCATGTTCTCAAAACAAATGCGGACAAAGAGTAAGGGAGTGTTCACAGCGCACAAACTGACTAAACACCGACCGTCCTGGTTTCTCTGCAGCCAACTGAACCAGTCAAGTCGTGACGCTATTGAACGTGTTGTGTGATTGGGTCTACTTGTTGCAGGTCAGTTCAGTTTAGGTCGTGTGCTGTCAACAAGCCTTAGACGGCGTTCACACATACGCGGCGCTGCGCGCTGCTGCGCTGCGCTAGTAAAAACACAAGAAGCATTTTTACCAGCGCAGCGCATTAACGCGCAGAGTATGTCAACGGCCCTTTAAGACTAAGAGTACAAAGAGACCAGAAACTCTGCTATCACAGACGGACCACGCGACGCGTTATTTCAATCAAAATCTTGTTAACTGTAGAAACAAGCTGTACAGCAAATCCACAATAAATCGCAGTAATGGAGTTAGAGGGTTACAGTTGATCGACTTGTAGTAAACAGCCACGACTCATCGATTGTCGTATAGGTGTCGTCAACAAACTCGACCGTCGAGGACGACGACAACGAGTGTTGTTGACAACGCGATCGACTTGCAGTGGCGAAATTTTCTAAGTCCGGAGTTTGGGACAAAGTCCCAGAGGGAAGCGCCCTTGTTTTTGGAGATACCCATATTTCTTTATAACATAGTGTGATAGGTGGAAGGAAGCCCCATGCCAAAAACAGCTCGATTCGTCTCGTCGTTTCGATACAATACCGGCTTGTGACAGACAGACGGACGGGCAGACGGACACGCGACCACAACATATACCGCGCTAGCATAGCGTCGCGCGGTAAAAAAATGAAGGCTGACCTCGACCGTTGTGCTCAGGGTGAAGTGATCATCGTCGCGGCGCGGGCGTCGCACGCACGCTCGACTGACGGTCAGTGTGATCCGCTGACGACCGGCACTTCGAAACACATGGCCGACGTCGCGACGGAAATACGACGCCAGCTCGTCCACATTAGTGCTGCGCGGTCTCGAACTCGCCGCCACGCGGTATCGGTTTCGGTCGATTACGTCCCGCAGTGCAGTCTTCGCTGACGTTCTGACTGGCCGCCGCTCATCGTGATCTTTCCAGTTAGCGGTCACGGTGACGTCTTCTAGACGATTCTGGATCAAAATGACGAGAATCAGTAGCTCGTCAACGTAAGTGGAATTCGGCACGAGAAGAAAAACAACTCCTGCTTCCTGAGTTAGCGTGGGGCGCACAGATACATCGACTGAGATGTTTGACGTCATCGTCTCAGACCTACTCGTGATCGGTGCCACTCTGTAGGCATACACGGTGACCCAGTAACGACCAGGTGCAGTGTATTCGTAGTAAAACGTCGCCACAGCGCCTACAGGATGTCGCAAAATAGGCAGAGACTGTGTGCAGTTGTCGATGTCGTCAGAATCGTTCAAAGTTTGGTTCATAGCCGCCGCAAGTGAAGTCTTCGTCAACAGCTCAATTTCCTACAGCAGTTAATCAACACTACTCAAGCGACTCGAACGAGTCTGTGATCAGCTTCCTACGTCAGCTATCAACGTGACACTGCTCGCATTCACTGTTTAGTGTCATACTGCTGTGCGCCGCGCTGCTGAAGCGACGTTGCTGCTGGGCGCCAGCCATGCAGAAATTCGATCAATATCTCTTGCCCGCCGGGTCCACAGCAGCAAATCAGCCGCAATCTGCTACTGCGGTCGATAGCTCGAACAGATAGATGGACGGACGGACAGACACAGTACAGTTACACAGACGCTGTCGCATATTATGCTAGCAGAGTCTATAACATGTCGTGTGGCATTGTTAGACCGCATTGTCCACATGCACTGCGTCAATGCGGCCTATACTCATGTCACAAAGTAGCGTGGTCTATGTGTCTGTGTGTTGGGCACATGTATAAGCCTAATCTGTACAAAAACGGACAAACCGATCGAAATGCCGTTTGAAGCCAAATCGTGTGTGCGCCTGTATTCGACATTTCTCTCCCCGGGAACGGGCAATATTATTGGGCGGTTCATGTGGCTTTTCATGAAATTGGTGGAATAACTACACTATGGACCAGATAAGTTGACGGATTAAGGCTATAAGTTCGGGGGATGGATGATCCAGTAGTAATCTGGCGTGAAAAGTGAAAGCAAATTTGAGAAAACCAGTTACGACGCAGTGGGAGATGGCGGAGGTATGCGCTTTTACTGAGTGTCGTCTGCTACTATTATTATAGCGTGGTCCAGCATTATTCAGCCCACCCGGCTACTGCACACGCGATCTATGTTCTGCTGGTTTTTCTTATTTTTAGCAATTTTTGTCAGACCAATCTCAACATCTACCGGACCGATCTTCGCGAAATTTTCAGGGTTGGTAGAACTGTGGCTGTAGATGATCAGTCTGAAATTAGTTTTTTCGATCTCTCAAGGGACGTTGCCACGGGAACACGGCAACCAATTTTTGGTGTTATCCACACAACTAGGTTCCGGTGACATTCAACAGATGGCGCTAACGTACGGTAAGAGTAGTAGTGCATGGGTGTCGTTGGATGCAGGCGGCTAATGGCGGGCGAGCAAACGTCGAGCTTTCGTCTGCATCTTTTCATGATGCTTGGCTATAGGCAAGTCAAAAAATCGGCTTCATGCAGCACGGCCGAGTTATACACTGGCTGCGTCGTCGTTATTCCGGAAGCATCATGCACTTTCAGTATATGCCCGATGGTTCGGACAGACAGACAGACAGACAGACACCAGCCCGATGCTTACCGCTTTTCACTATGAAAGCGGCCAACGTAGTAACTTTTTCAGCAGCCCTCGTATGACGTAAGAGTAGGCCTAGCAAAGATGTGTTACTCTCACTTCTGTCTCTCCGCCAGTTCCGAAGTCAACGCGGTAGCTGACATTCTGAACTGTCCTCTCGACGGCGTACACGAACGCTACCAACTCGTCGACGTAGGCCGGCTGTGATTGGCTGGCGAGCGTCACGTGGCCCATGACGTCACCGAGCGACGGCCGAGCACGCACGACGACGTTGACGGCGGCTTCCGTTCGCTGGACCGGTCCACGTAGGGTCAGCTGACCGGAAACGGTGAGCTTGACCACGTGGTTACCAGCTGTATCGTAGCGGTGGGTCAGAGCAACCCAGACCAGTCCCTCAGTGGCTGACGCCAGCTGACCTTCGCCCGTGGTCGAAACGAAATCTCCTTGCCTGATCCAGATCGGAAGACTGCCGTTGTCCGGTCCCGCTGGGTTGACGCGACGAGGTTCTTGGATGTCGGTAAACGTGACGTGGTAATCCAGGACGGTCCAGAAAATCTGTGTCAGCACGAAGACGTCGACAGGTTCACCGACGTAGACGGGAGAGCGGGCAACCAGCAGTGTAGTTGAGGTGATGTCTTGTATTGATCGCTGGAGGCACGGTGGAGACTTTGTCGGAGTTATCGCGCCATTGCCAAGCTTTGCTGAACGAACACAACCAGTAACAACTGTCGCCTTTTGCGGGTTGTAGTTCTCAGTAAAATTAACCGCAATTATAACCAGTGTAGGGTAATGATGCCAGATCTCATCAGGAGTGCAGGCTCATCTCGCTTTCTTAGGCTTCGAGTTCTATAGGTGGAGAAACCACTGAAGTCAGTGACACATGGCCAGTGTGACGCCAGACCTACGGTTATATCCCTTGACGGATACCAAATTATACTGCTTGGTGACAGAGGCACATGTGAGCGAACAACTTGCCCAAGGTTGTTACCTGCAAGTGCAAGGCTGGCAGCGCCCTAACCATTACACCATCAGGCCACAGATAATATAACCGGTATGCACAAATATATTCTACACAAATTTATGTAAGCAAAAAAATTTCACGTTGAGTATAATGAGGACCAAAAAATTAACCGTAAAGAATTCGATTCGAGCAACTTATTTACAAACATTTGAAACTATTTTATGTTGAATTTGCGCCAACTCATTTAAGTGGGGTGGATAGATCTATTTACGACGAGCTTGTGGATTATTCATCACCGGTTAAAATACACAACAGCTGCCGTAGTTATGACCAAATGTTACGGGTCTTGTTATTGAGACAGCGTGCACAAACAATCGTAACACTTGCATTGGACATTGTGATGTTTGAGATACGTATGGGAGCGGAGAGATATGCAGAGAGACACGCTGATCGCAGTAATTCGCACCCCTCCCGGCGGCGAAGTAATCAGAAAGCTAATAGTGTTCGTGTACTGTGCTGACCGTATGAGTGATAGCAGGCCGGCAGTCGACGAGCATTCCAGCAGCATCCGCAGCTGGTACATTCCACCTCGTTGATGAAGTTGTCTCCACACTGGACCAGCTCGCCATCGACTTCCACTGTCACCGACCTCCAGCCTACGTGGACCGAATCATCAGCGTCTTCCACGTCATCGCTTGAGTTTCGAGACGTGACGGCGATCGTATTCACAGCTTGGCGCTCCTGCGCGAGACATACGATTTCACAAGTTTGTGTTCAGCTTTCTACGTCCGCTAACAACGTCACACTGCTGAGCGCCGGCCGTGCAGCAATCGATCGATATCTCCTGCCCACCGGGCCCACAGCAGCAAACCCACCGCACGTTGCAGTAGCAGTCCACAGATGGGACTGACAGACGGACAGACAGATGGACAGACGGACGGACACCGTACCGTTACGTAGACTCTGCCGCATACTATGCGAGCAGTGCCAGTTAACACAACGTCCTGTCTTACGCAGTTGTAGTAAGTCTTTGAGAACTGTTGGAGTACGTTTTGAGAAATAAAAAAGAAATAATTGTACATCACTTCTATAGTCGGGATTCTATTGTGTATGGCTCGAAAATTTATTAAAACAAAATGACACACTCAAATTTTAATCAATCAACAATTTTAGCCGACCAAATTTTTAAAAGCGATTAGGGATTAATTGATCGTTACAAATCGAAATTTTAGCAAGGTAATCGCAAACATCATACTGAATCTACGGTCGATGTGCTGCTCTCTGTGAAGTCAATCAGAGTATACGCCACGGTGACAGATCCATGCTGCCCACGGCGAGTCGCTACTTGCGTCGCCTTGGCCTGGCCGACGCCAGCAACAAAATCAGAAGTACATAACGTATTGCGAAGCCGCCAGAGAAGGACCGAGCCACGCTACAGGCAACACGGATAGAAAATTTGGTTCGAGAAATATGTTTGCGGTAAGACAACAGATAGACAGACACGCTTATCACAATCGCCGCTTCCCTTTCGGAGGACAGAGTCATGATATTATCGTTCGGTTGATTGAGTTATATAACCCCGTTCACATCACATATAGACTGAACTGAACTAAACTCGAGTTTGTGAACTGGAGTCCCGTGTGAACAGTCCCACTGGATTACGCCTGTACCGAACTACCCGACCTAGTTCGATGCCGTGTCGGTGGCCGATCAATACGATCTCTGACGCTGGACCGTGCATGACCTACTGCAACGCTGTTGCTGCATCTGGGTCAACTAGTTCAGGCGAGTTCAGTTTTCAGTTTTCTGTGCATGTTGCCCGTGGCCGTGGCTCAGTCCTCCTAGCCATTATTTAAAGACATGGATTAACGTTCGTATTAACGTTCTTTTCTGACCACTGTACGGTGGCATTTTGTCAACCAGTTTTTACCCGCGACGCTATGCTGGCGATCGTCCTGCGCCTGTCTGTCCGTCCATCTGTCTGTCGCAATCATAAAACAGCTGTACCAGATCGAGGTGCTTCCGACGACCTATCCTAGTAAGGAAATCCGCCAGTTCGGGTGCCTATAAAAATTCGGGTACTTCACTCTAGAAATTTGCCCCCAGGACTTAGAAAATTTCGCCTCGGATCGTGTCAACGTGTTGTCAACTCATCTCGATAAAGGTGGACAGTTAACGCGTAGTCTCTCGAACTGGGTTGACAATACTTGTGACGATCGACGGTCAGATTATCACACTGACCGTCCACGTGTCAACAACAAGATGCGCGTGTGGCTACATGTCGCACGAGTCTATCTGAGACAGCCGATACTTGTCTGACAAGGCAATCGTAGATATCAGACTCCGCCCCCGGTCCGGTGCTGCCCCCTGGTAAGTCAGTTTGAGTATACGCCACGGTGTTAAATCCGTGCTACTCCCTACTGAGTCAATATTGCGTCGTCTATTCCTGGCCACTGTGTAGAAATGTGATGTCATCCATAAAACCGGAAGTACACAACGTATCGCAACGCCGCCAGAGGAGGACCGAGCCACGGGGACATAGGTATCATGAAAAAAACATTGGTAAAGATCGGACGTTTTGTTCCGGAGATATGATCGCGGACAAACAGACAGATAACAGACAGACACATAGAGAGACAAACAGACACGGTCAACACAATACTCCGCTCCCCTATCGGGGAGTTCAGATCTCAGTTCAGTCAAGTTCATGTGTTTTGAACGAACTCGCGTCACGGTTTCGTTGACGTAGCATTCATTGACGTCGATGTCGCGGTACAGGGCAAAGTTGAGCGCGCTCAGCTCGTTACTGACGGCGATGTAGCGAATTTGGGGTAACGGGGGCGAAGTCGGCGACCATCGGGCGAAGACGATCGACCGCCGAGGCGCTTGACGACCCGTCAGGATGCCGACCGACAGAAGCGAGTCGTTGACGCTGATCCAGAACGTCTTGTACTCGAGTGGGTCCAGTGGGCGGTGGTTGATTGACAGGTGGGCGTGGCATGAGTCACGTGACGTCCCGCACGTCCTATCACACGCCCACTCACCCTCACTGACCGAGGCATAGACGTAAAAAAATTAAAGAGGGCACGGCAAGCTATATGTTCTCCTGCTGTTTCTTGTTTTACAGTCATTTTGACGATTTCTGTCACATCAGTTATCTCAAAATCTACCTTGCCGAACTTCGCTAAATTTTTAGGGTTGGTAGAACTATGGCTGTAGATAATCGATCCAAAATTAGTTTTTCGATCCTTCAAGGAACGTTGCTATGGCAACCTATTTTTGTTGGTTTCAATCGCAGGCGGCGAGTGGCGCAGCCGGGCGAGCTAAAGTTGGGCTTTGCCCTGCATCTTTTTTTATTGTTTTTAACGTTTTTATTGTAAACATTTTAGTACAAGTGTAACTTAATATGATATTTTTATGATAGTTATCATCGTTTACTACATTATCTAAAAATAGAAGGACAAAGGACAAACAACATGGTAAAACTATAATGCCGAAAGCAAAAAGTTACGATATTTTACATTGAAAGTTGTTGAGGAATACTTTTATCACGTTTTAAACGTTATTTTTTCCACGTTTTAACGTTTTTGAAACGTTTCTAAAAAATTTTCTATCATTTTTTCAACTCTATGGTCCGAGGTTTTCTTTCCCTTCCCCTTATTTCCCATATTTTGTGGGTCTTGGAGTGATTTCATCACTTGGACTAATCTAAAAATCACGATTGATTGATAGATTGATCGAGAGCGCTACTCTACGTCGAGCTCGGTTAGTACTCCGATGGGTGACCGTCTCCGGATGAACAACAACTTCAATATATAATCAGCCACCCAGACCAACTCAGCCTCCTTTCCCACGCGAGTAGGTAAATGAGTACCGGCCAGAGTGCGGACAAGACATTGGCGGACAAAGTCTGTGTAATGCACGTAACCTTTTGCATAGTGTTGGAACATTTTGTTTACAATGCCTGACGGCCTATGCGCAAAATGTGGCAAGTTATAATTACGCCGCCCTCGGCGTATCCATTATCTAGAGTGATGAGCATGTCTGTCTGTCATGTCTGTCTGCCCGCACGCATCTCTGAAGTAATTGTACATTGTGCTTGCTACTTAATTAGGCCTACGGTCGTAGCTCGTCGTTCTCTGGCGGCGTTACCATACGTTATGTACTTCCGGTACCTGATAACGTCATTATTCGCACATAATGGAACAGGAAAAGGCGACGCGAAAAAGCGCTACGTTCAGATATGCATAGGAATCACCGGCATCTAGGTAAGGTAAAGGTAAACGGAGCATAACAGTTCGCAACACGCCTTCCCGCTACATAAGCTCACGTGCCGTATGGGATCATAGTGTTACCTGCCACCTGGCAGAGGTGATATTCCCGCCCTTACGCTACTTACGCCAGCCGAAGCTGATACTCGATTAAGCGACCCCGGAGGGATGCAAAGCTGAGTTGACCTAGTTGGTTGGTTACGACCGAGACGGTATACCCGCCCGAAGACGGTCACCCATCCAAGTACTAACCGGGCCCGACGTGGGTTAACTTCGTTCGTTCGACGAACGCCGCTAACCACTATGCCACGCCGCCGGCGTTTAGCGATGCTCGCTAACAATACATATTTTACGGTGCACAAAGTCAGCGGTGCAACTGAGGCACAGCACCCCCAGATAGGTCTGCACTTTATGGATTAGTTTTTGCGGCATCCGTGACGAATCCATTTGCGCTAGATGACAGTGACGCAGTTCGAGCATGAACACGTACAAGTGTGATTGGGTATCAACTCGAGTCAGACGACGCACGGTTTCACTCTCACCACCGCATGCGGATCTTCAGTGAGATCCACGCTAATAATCAACGAAATCAGCCGGTTGAATTATGAGTGTCGGCAATCTTTTTCAGCAGAAACGTTTGTACGGCTCAAAATGTACACAGATGGATTTCGGTTCGAGTTTTTCCTGAGAATCACCAAGGGGTGTATCATACTGGTATGGTCCTGGGACTTTCGCCATGGGAGTGAGGAGTAAACCAATGAAAAGGGTAAGGAACGACTTAAGTTGACTGAGTATGATTCTAATGGGTTTTCTCTTTTACTTTATCTCAAAGTAATTTTTTTACAAATATTCAAAGTAATGTGACAAAAGGCCGCATCGCCGTTCCGCTCATCTCAGTAATGGATCTTGACCTCGCAATATATGGTTTCCTCTCTAAACCATACGTGTCTGCCCCAAACCGGCTTATGCCTGCAGTATTGGTCCAAGTAATGAAATCACTCCAAGACCCACAAAATATGGGAAATAAGCTAAGTTATCAATCACAATGCCAGGGAAGGAAGCCGAGAACAACAAGTATCAGTTGTCGCAGATGGACCCGTGCGACGTAATCGTGCTGCTGACAGAGCTCGACGATCATTGTGATAAACTAGCGGTCGACCGTCGCAGGTACTGTCAACTTTGTTGACACAACGGTGCAGTTTATCACGCTCAGAGGGTCCGCCTTTGTCCAGCAAGTTGATAAAATGTTTCGACAATCGATATGCTGTGGCGAAATTTTTGCAAGTCCGGACTCCGGAGCTTAGGACAAAGTTCCGTGGGGAAGTATCTTTATTTTTGTAGTTACGTGATTGTCCTTATAACACAGTGTAAGAAAGGCTTCGAAAGAAGACTCCATGCCGATTTGTCCATCTCTTCGTTGGAACACTGACCCGTGACATACACAGACACAGACAGACAGACTGACACAGGGTCATAGCTCCCAGCGAGCAAAGCGTGACGCGGGTAAAGATCTTTTCGCGGAAGTACGACCAACGACGTTAGCGCTTCGCCAAACCGCCACGGAGGCAGAATGAGCACATCAGATATACATCACATTGCAGTATTGACTCGACTCCGTGATGTTATATTGACCAGTATATGGGGTTGCAGTACACGGCGACAACGCCTGCTGAGCCACGGACGGAACACAGAACTCAAAATGGTTTATTTAAATGAAATTGTTACGGTTAAATTATTTTAGTAGGCCTAAGCAGAATCTCGGTAAGGTATCTTTGAAAGTATCATAATTTTGTCAAGATAGTTTCAAAATCTTATTCTATTAAAATCGCAAGTAACGTTTATACGCAGCAATGACGTCATAGTGTTGCTTTGACGTCACGTTGCCGCTGCTGTGGTAAGCTAGCAGATCGCGCTATACCGTGCGGCGGCGGCGAAATATAGCGCAGTGGTAGTCCGTCTGCAACGAGGGCGCTAGTGTATATTTAAAAGTATCGTTTAAACAGTATGATAACCAGGTTTCGCTATGCCGACACGCCCTTGAGTCACTACAGGTCAACTCAGCCTTGCATCCCTCCGGGGGGCGCTAAATCGAGTACCAGCTTCGGCTGGGGTAAGGGCGGGAATGTCACCTCTGCCGGGTGGCAGGTAACACTGTGTGATCCCATGTGGCATGTGAGTTCCCGTAGCGGTGTGGCAACTTTGCG
>Ga0126333_1000220_pt1 | contig 11448 bp, 7 predicted proteins | sample InaspJWI54metaG_FD_94488 | JGI IMG/M metagenome (GOLD analysis project Ga0126333, IMG submission 94488) | Marine gutless worms symbiont microbial communities from Oahu, Hawaii - Inanidrilus sp. 2 OAHU.JWI-54 metaG | ecosystem: Host-associated > Annelida > Digestive system > Unclassified | place...
GATTGAAACCGCGCTGAAATTGGAACAGGACGAGTGGAACATAAGGTGTATGGTCTCAAGCCTCCTATGGTACGAATCCAATCCATCAACTACTAAAAAGTATATTTCAATGCTTTTAAAAAAAATGTCTCAAGAGGAGATGGAATCCCACTTTTTCGACATTGTTCAGTTCAATACGACTGAACAGCAAAAAGTGTTGTCCTTTTTCGAAGCCGGGGGAATAACGCCGATACACGCGGTTCATCAGTTCGTTCGAAGTAGTGCTTCATGAAAATAATTGGCGTGAGAATTTTCTTCCTTTTCAACGGACCTTCTTAATTGTATCCGAAGGTCAATCAAGAGGAATAATTAAAAATCAATGTTTTGCTATGGAGCGTTCTGTGATAAACAGTTAATACAACATAGTACGGACATCAATAATTACCTTTCTTCAGTTTAAGAAAAGTTGTGATACTAAGAAAGTCAGCCTTCTAATGTTTACAAATATACTTTGCATATCTAAAATTAAAAACAATTACTAAAGAATTGAATCGGTACCATTTTAACAGGTTGAAAATTAGTGGCCACTATTAATGCCATTCTGATCTGCGAGTGCTTTCTTGGATAAGGAGTATTCTTTATCCATTTTTATTTCCTCTTCGATCTGTTCAATAAGAGCCTCCTTTTGGTGATGATTATCAATTGCGTTATATCGTTCGATAAGTCTTTGAAATTTCATTAACTCGGTATACCTTTTTTCTAACAAATCAGGTCTGTTTAAACCTACGATGTCAATAGTTATCTGCCCCCTTTCATTTCCATCTTTAGATATCATAATGCCAACTGCCGCCAAGATAAAATCCTCGGGGTTTGATCTATATGGATCAATGAATTTTGGGTCATACCTGTTTTTTTTATTCTCCCTATTACACTTTACACAAGCAAAGCCAAGGTTCTCCCAATCATATTTGTGCTCAGGGAAAATACTTTTAGGCTTAATATGTTCCACATCTCCATAGTCGATGTGCGACACTTTACTTTCGCAGTACATGCACTTTCCATATGAAGAACTTCTTAATGCCTCTTTATTTGTCTTATTTCTGTAATCCGTTCTTAGAGCATGGAGTAAAGGGCATGCCAGTCTATTTAGCTTTATCAACTTTCTCCTCCAAGGATGCTATCAACAGTTTCAGGGAACAATTTCTCAAAGCCAATTTCTGATAAGTCTCTTCGGAGTTTCTGAAAATCTCTCTTACCCAAAAGTTTTTTGTTATTTTTTATAACCTCCTTCAGTTTATCTTCAACCCAGATTGGTAGGGAAGTTGATACCCCCAAAACATCGTTTAAAATCTCATTTGCAGTCTTAGGATGATTTTTAAAATCCAGTAAAATAGATTCTATTTTTGTCTCCTCATCATAACTAAGAACATATACTTTCGCATCTTTATGAGAATTAACAATAAGAGGGCTATGTGTAGAAACAATGAATTTTACATTTGGGAATGACCTAATTAAATCTGGCAATACACGCCTTTGCATTGTAGGGTGTAAGTGGTTCTCAATTTCGTCGATTATGACCGTGAAATCGGCTGTTTTATCAGGTGAAAACATGTAAAGTTGCCAGGCCAGGTCTATTAATGAGCAAATCCCTCCAGAGGCAGTTTCAAGAATAAATTCATCTTTTTCACCATTACATATAAACACGATTTCCATATTTCGAATTTCTAATTCTTGAAATCCCAGAGTATCGGGCAGTAAATTCATTAAGACTTCTTGGAATCCTTCGTAGTACCGAATTTGTTCTTCATCTATTGGCATTATGTATTTGCCATTTTTTTGCACTCCATAGCCGTTTATCGCCCAACCAATCAAAGTGTTTTTCATTAAAAAACTTGATGGTTTGCCACGCCCTCCTAAATAACGAGTTCGAATGGTACTGTCGACCTCGCTAAACGCTTCCTCTTTATTCTTTTTTCTTGTCGGAATGTTTTGAACCTGTTCATACTGATATACAGACCGATGTGATGGTATAAAGAAACATGGGACTTGCTGTTTATCTGGCATTAGGATTTGATAATTCGGGCCCGAGTTTTCTGGGACTCTAAGATCCCCTACGACGTTATTTGAGTAAACGATACTGCCAATTTTAGCATCTTGTGGGTCTTTTCTCTTTCCAAAAAGGCCGGTGATATACTCCCAGGCTCCTTTTTTATTTTTTTTAGGTGTGGCAAGCGATTGGAAAGACCACTGATGATGCGTAGCCAGGATGTTAAGAATTGTGGTTTTCCCACTTGCGTTGGCCCCAGTAATAACAGTTAAGTTTCCCTCAAAGTTTAACTTTATTCTCTTAAATTGCTGCCACTTTTCTATTCGTATTTCCTTAAAATACATAATTATTTCCATCCTAATTTAGTTTTGGAGTTTCCAAATATAAATCCTCAAAAACAGTAACTACTCAGAGCCTCCAAGATGACATGAATCAGTTCAAAGAAAGATGATAAGGGAAAAATAGGAAGCCGTCTTTCAAAAAGCCTCAATAATGTTCGATAACAAATTGTTATGAGGTGCGATATTCGTATCCTACAATGCTATAGCACTATCTGTCTCATACTATTTAAATTATAAGACCAGTCATAGTGGATTGATTTAGTTTCTTAATGGATCTTAATAATGAACGAGCAAATATTTTCAAATGATAGACTTATCGTCATTTTTCGATGTTTAGCAATGCATTGGCAATATGATACGCCATATTGACAGGTACAGCATTCCCAATCATTTTAGCTGCCTCAACCATGGAACTGTTGTAAAAAATATATGAATCCGGGAATGTTTGGAGCCGTGCAGCTTCACGCAATGAAATGGCTCTATCTTGATTTGGGTGCCCGTATCGGCCATTAGAAAAACTATTGCACCGCGTCGTAAGAGTCGGGGCTGGTTGGTCCCATTGCATTCTACCGTAAACATCGAAAAAACTACCCCTACCATATTTTTCAAGATTTTTTCTTGATGGTGGCCTCATTTTCTTTGGAATCGAACGCAGGTCTCCTCCATCACTCTTAATTGCCTTTATCCTCTTTAAGTTAAGTGGCGATAAAGCTGCAGCCCAATGGTTTGGGATGTCAAGGGATTTTTCACCTGCACTGATTTTTGGTAAATCGCTAATTGCTTGCCTGACAGTGGGTGGCTTTGTTTTAGTTTTACCATCTGGGATAGTTACTTCGTCATGTATTCTAGAGGCAATTATTATAAGTCTACGGCGTATTTGCGGTACGCCAAAGTCAGCAGCGTTCACTATAGACATATCCGTGCTGTATCCTTGCTTATTTAGATTATAAATGAAACCTCTTACCATGCGATAACCTTTTCGTCGTTTTAATATTTGAGGAACATTTTCACATAATACTAATTCAGGCTTGAAGGCCAGAACAAGTCGTAAAAAATGTTTAAGTAAATCTTTATCAGGATGTCTCTTAATACCTGATTTACGAACTTTTGAGAAAGGTTGGCAGGGAGCACATCCTGCAAATATTAATGTTTTATTTCGACGACTTCCAATCGCTTTGGATATTGTCTTTTTAGTGATTGTCCGGACATCATCGTTTTTAAACGGAACCCCATTATTTTTAGTGTACGTCTTACGACATGAGTCATCATTGTCTATCCCTACCCGGACATCTATACCTGCTTTCTTTAACCCGGCAGTCATTCCACCGCAGCCACAAAAAAAGTCTATGCCTATGGTGTTTTGGGTCATGGCCACCTCTGAATTGAATGAGAAAGAACAAGCTGAATAAAACCATCTATTGGTTCAGCTTGGCGTCCTCTTAGGAAAACTCCTACTTCAATGGTCTTTTCCATACTAGCTCTAGTGAAATTTGCGCTTCCAATATACACCTCTTTACCATTATCCCTGGACAATACTTTAGCATGCGATAATGAAAGCCCATCTTCACTTACAGTCTCATAGAGGTGAAAATTTTCTTTAGGCAAAATAGGGTCCCCGAATATTCTAACAAGTGCATCGTAGTTTTGATGTCCCTCGGTAAGATTTCTTGTAAGAATATTTATTGACACACCTCTATCGAGAGCACCTTTTAAAGATTGGGAAACTTCGTTTAGACCATCGTAATCAATAAATGGAACTAATATATACAACTTCCTTTCAGCTTCTGAAGCCATCCGTCTAATTCCAAATGGTGTATTTTCAAAAGCGTTAAAAAATCTCAAGAGATTATCTAGCCTGCTAGGAATGGTTGCAGCGATCCTATATTGGGTGTCCTTATGGTATTGTTTCTTTAAATCAGGTAAAGCGCTAAAAATAATTTTGGCTTCCTTTAATAACTCTTGCGCCTTTTCACTATCAAAATGTAACAATCTCTCTTCGGGTGGCTTTTCTGTTCCTTCAACTTCTTTCAGTGCACCACCGATTTCCAATATTGCAATTAGATCTTTCCAGCTCTCATACCTTATTTCTGACTTAGATTCAAAAATATCAACCAATTTTATCGTTTCTTTAAAACATGCAAAACAATTTAGGATGTCGTCAGGATCAATTTTTGCTTCATCACACAAAAGAGCTATTTCAGTAGCCTTGTTTGGCATTAATTTCCCCAAAATCCTTTTTTACCAAATAAATAATTTCTGCTCATTCCCCTATTAAAATAAGAGCAGGCCATCTCGCCTAAGTGCGTACATGCATGGCATGAGCTATTATGGTGCTCTCTACAAACTGGATCATATATACATTCCCTATTAAGCGGGTCATACCTAGCTTTTCTTAGCAAAACATCAAGCTCTTCTTCAAAAAGAGTGGTTAATCCTCCAAGATTAAACTCAGTCTTTGAGTTATATACCACAAACGTACCAATCTTTGGAAAAAGATACTCGCTAAAACCTGTTCTATCAACTCCTGACAAGCTTGCAGCAGCTCTGATAAATACATGTGAAATGGTATGGATAAGACCAAACAATAACTTAGTAGCGCGTGTCATATTCTCTCCGGTAACGAATCGATCGACCTCACCAATGTTTTTTAATAACCATAGTTGGGCGTCCTTCTCATTCTCCGGAACTTTCTCAACAGCTTCTGGTAGATTTATGGAAAGCCACTCTATTAATCTAATAGGAGAAAGTCGTACTAGCAGTCCTTCTGTTTCCGAAACTCTTGTAAAAATAGGAATTTTATCCTGTAAGAATTTAGCACTCATTCTAAAGGTAGGAAAATGTCTAAAGGTAGTTTTAATTTTTCTTGAGCCAACATTCATTTCTGGATCCGCGCTTACTCTAGTGTAACCGAAAACAAAAGTGGCGACAGGGAAATCCTCAATTAACGCAATTTCTGAAAAACCAGCATTTTTATATTCTTGCTTATATTTAGAAAAAGTTCTCCCTTTACCAAATCTTTTGGATTCCAATCGCTCCTTAACCATGTCAATATTGGTAATTTGGCAGGTACCTTTAAGCTTTATAAAATCAAAAAGTTCATCTAGTCCTTGATTAGATATGCCGTAGCTTTTGTAAATTTTTTCTTTATCATTTTGACCTTTTGAAAGTGTTCTTAGCACTTCTACCGTATCTAATAATTTATCTTTTTCAGGTCCTTCCTCAAGGCCTTCAGCTCTCCTAATCAATAAATCAATCTCTATAGGGTCACTCCCATCAGATGTAATACCAATCCGTAAATCTTCAGTTGAATAATGCCCATTGAGATATGCTTCAACAAGTATCTGCTCCTTATTTGGATGTGTTTCTAGCTCTACAACGTCTTCCCTACTAACATTCACTCTTGTTAAATGGTGTGTGTAATATGCAGCATTTGCTCTATGTGGTATAGGCCTCATATACTTACTTTTTCCGCCCTTAACATCCTTAATTCCACTTTCCTCGACTCCAGCATAACACCTATCACAATATCGGAGAATTGGCTTAATCGGTTGCCCACAGTCCTTACACAACCACCTAAAATCCATCGCTTTTTGGCTACCTCTAAAATCAAGGATAACTCTTGTTTCTTTCCCCTGGTGAACTTCGTTACTACATTTTGGGACCCAAAGTTGCTTAACTTCACCACACTGATGCACGAGTATATGATATATTTGTCCTAACCGTCCGCCACACCATCTACATTTATGGTTTCTCTTTTTGCTGACAAATTCCTTTTCATTTTTATAAGAAAATGCCGCACGACATTTTCGACATTCAAATACGAGAGGGTATATATTGAACAATACTTGGGTTGGTTCTCCGAACGCAAATAGATTTGGGTTGTACGTCCTGTCAACTGAGAGCTCTGTACTTTCACCCCAGCGTTTAATATACTGCCTTATGTCAGTCAGAATGCGCCTGTGGTCGAGAGTTTTTGCCTCCTCTGTATTAACTCTAACTTCAGCCACTTTACAAATGCAGCTTCCTTTATCATAATCCAGCGTAGCTTCAGGAAGATAATTGAATAGGACTTGTCCTAAACCTCTAGTCATCGGTGGCATTTTCGTCACTTTATTATTTGTCGTCGACATAATTTTCATCCATATTTTCTAGTTCACCGGAAGCTAACTTGTCCTTAAGTAAAATCTCAAAAAGCGGAGAAGCTTGCTTTGACGCTCTGAAATCAACAGATTGATCAGTATCACGGAGACTCATCATTGGTTTCCAACCACGCCTTTTCCCTATGTAGGTTTTCTTGTTTGGCATACCTTGAAAATATTGCTTTACTTTAGTGTCGATTATTTCTTTAAATTCCTTCGAGGATTGCATTTCTGATCCGTAATATTCATCTATCCTTGCTTGGAGTGAGCTTTCTTGCAAATTATCAGGAATTTCCTTTCTAATCGAATAACCAGTTGTTAATTTGGTATCAATTTCACGCGCTTTTTCATTGACAATATGACCTAGAACAATTCCTGGTATTGTTTTATTTATACTGAATCGTGACCAACGATTAATAGCTGCTGGTTCAACTAAACGTTCTAGATATTCATGATACTTATGAAAAAAATGATAATGACTTCTATCTCTTTCCCTAGCAGGTGCAAAACAAACCAGCACAATTCCAGGGAGCATTCTTCCAACCCTACTAGATGCTTGTATGTACTCCGAGGTCATTCTTGGCATTCCAAAGAAGGTTATAAAATTAAACCTTTCAACATCAACACCATGTGAGATCATACTTGTTGCAATCACTGAACGAATACGTTTCCATGTGTCGGGTTCTTCTAGATCAAATTTTTCTATCCTGTCCATTATGTTTGTGATTCTTTCTGAGGTCGTACCTCCACTAAGAACTTCACTTATCAGTTCAGGATATCCATTTTCTGCGAGGTAGTTTCCGACCTGCGCATCGATAGATTCGGCCATTTGATCTCCAGCTTTCTTTGTCAGGACGTATGTCAACCCAATTTCATATTGATCTAATAATTTTGGCACATCGTCTATTCCAATTGAATCGCTGAGTCCCGTTTTTCTTAAAAAGACTTCTGGTTCAAGTAACCTAAGCGCTGCTATTTCTTTGTTGAAGTACCATAGAACAGAAACCATAGCATTGATGTGCGTTAATCCACTAGGAATTATACCAGCGAATATCCTAGAAGTTTTATCCTTAGCAGTTTTAGCATAAAAGGTTTGTTCATAACTGGGACCTGGCGTTGGGAACCTTCGTCCACGATTCAAATACAAGTGTTCAACGTGCCTTTCAAACTCTTCAATTGTCGCAGTAGCTGCAATTGTTTTCCAAGGATGCCTTGAGCCAGGAATCGCCTTTTGTAATTCAATCACAGCAGTTTCATAGTGAGAATCAAATGCACCTAGATCCTCCTTTAAGAGGTGTAACTCATCTTGTATATGTAGGGATGGAACTGGGTCTTTAAAAGGCTTTTTGGGGAGATTTCTCTTATTACACCCTGGAATCTCACAGTCTTTTTCAGGGACATACCCATGGACAGGACAGTACCCACTTGTCCATCCAACTAAATTCGCAAACCTTCTTTGAAGCCCAAAAACTGCCATTTTGTCGACTGTTCCTACCACTACACTAGGTAACCCTCTATAGAGCTCGTGATCAACAATATAGACAGGCAATATGCCACATTTTGGGCAGATATGTTGAAGTGACCAATATTTTTTATCAAAATGAAGATATATGTCCCTGCTATTACATCCAGGGTTTGGGCATTCAGCTATTTTTCTATATTTTCTTGTAAGTAATGAGACACCATCAACAGTCATGTTTTCGTCATCTAAAATAGCACCTAAATCATCGGCTTTGATTTGGTTAGGTGACCCATGTGAACCGATCCAGTGTCCAACTGTAAAAGTCTTCCCCGTTACTTTATTCTCTTTTTTTACATAGTTTGCAGCAGCTATTGTCTTTACAATCCTCTGAAATTGCTGGAGAGAGAGCAGTCGAAGCGGAAACCTATATAGCGCAGTAACGCCCCTTTTTCTATTTCGAAGCCTATCAAAAAACAATGCAAAAACTGTTAACCCTAAATAAGCCTCTGTTTTTCCACCGCCAGTTGGAAACCAAATTACCTCTGTAGTATTCCATTCTGAATCTTCTGCGAATTCAGGAAATTCTCGGCCTACTATAGAAGGAAGGTTAGATACTATAAAAACTATTTGGAATAAGCGCCAACTTTTCCTCACTTCATCACCCAACACATTAAAAGTACGATTCATAAAACGGAAAGCGTCATTGACTATTTTCATATCAAGACACTTAATACCATTTTCAAACCTTTTAATTTCCCTTTCAAATGTTTCTCTATCTAATTTGAACTCTAGGATCTCTATATCATTTTGATCGTGTTGTTCTTTCAAAGAACTATATATACGTCCCCATTCTTGCTCATTAAAACTATGCATCTCCATCGAAATTTCGTTTAATCGTCGAACTGCATTACTGCCCATAAAAGTTTTAAACTCTAAATCAAATTTATCAAATTCTTGATGAAAGAATCTTTTCTGCTCATAAAGTGGCATTGTTTCAGTTTGCAGCTCTGTTGGTTTTGTTATGTCTTTTCCATTTACCGATACATTGCAATTTACACCGCTTCCATACATACGAGTATCAAAGCGATAACTCTTCGGGAGAGATGGGAATTCATATGGTATTATGTATCCGTTTTTTATATTAGCTTTAAAACCGGCATTAAAAACAACTTCTTCAAATATTCGATTTATACCAGGGGGATCTGAATCTAGGCTTCTGTTTACTAAAGATAAGCTTAATTCCTTATAGGCTAGATTACTTGAAACATAGTCAGTTGATATAATAAAAGATAACCTAATATCTGGTATCGCAGCTTCACCTTTAACTCCCCTTAGGAAGTTAGAATAAGACTCATTTGATACTAGATTTTCTTTTGATATTTTTATTTTAGAGGTGCCTTTAAATAAGTTTGGTGTTTTTAGTATTTCTTCTCGATCCCACTCTATTGGCAGCTCGATGGGCTCATCAGTCAACTCCTCTACCACAATTTCGATAGGCTTTATTACAGGTTTTACCCGTTTAAATACTGCCATAATTTCAGCATCCGAGCCTTTTTCTAATATACCCGCAGCATCTTCTTTTTGTAATTTGAAAGTAGGAAACACCCTTACATAAATATTAAATAACGGCGAAATTATGATTTTTGTTGTGTTGGTACAATTTACAACTGCTCTTGCTTGCAAAGAGCAAGGATTTAAGCGTGATATAAAGTCTTCTGCACTTTCTAGTATATCTTCAGCTGGATTAATTAGCCCTCCGGGTGCCAATCTACCTATAAAAAAATTATCGCGCGGGCGATCAGGGTATACAATTGCTCCATCGTCTCCTTCCCCAGATCCACATTTACGTATATTTTCTACAATATATTTTGAAAATTTTACTCCTGCGCTATTCATATTAGAGCCCATATAACCTCCCTGCTACGCTTGGTGACAAACTAATTATATCTTTGGATACTTCTGCTACAGTTTCCTGTAAAACCGACTCCCTTATAGCTACTATATCTAAATTATACTTACGAAGCAGGTCATCAACTTCCGGTTGGTTGTCACTCGCCGCTTTTATCAGGAACGCATTTACAGTCTTGGCGTAAACGCGAGATACTTTGCGTAATTTTATGGCAGCATCATTTATGGCTTTTACAACACTACCATTTTTATCTGATATACCAACAACGTCTAATAACCTGCTAAGATTCTGATGGTCTAATGGTGCCATTACATTCCCACGCAACCATGAACTCACAGTTCCTTCAACAACGTTAGATCCACGCCTTTTTATCTTTTGATGGACTTCAGAAAAAGTCAAACTATTTGAAGAGAACCAACTTTTCAGTGTTCGATGCCACTGCTGTATCACAGATACATATTGTTCAAATCGCGTTGAACGCTTAATTTCATCTAACATAACATCATAGATTGACCTACTTTGAGACTGATTTATAAAGACAACTACTGAACCTCTTTTTAAATTTTTTACCTTTGACTCTCTTGTTCCATTCTTTGTAACAAGTGTTACTAACCTTTCAACCGGCAAGTAGGCATAATGCTCCTGAAAATTAACTTTGACGCATTTTACAGGCCCCTTATCTTTGGCTACATCAGGTGTCCTTAGAGGATTGTAATCGTGTAATCCTTGGACAAATAGTTCGTCGTCGAAAGGTATTGCTGGAAGGGAAGGTGCCTGGCGGCCTATTGCGTCTATTAGCTTTTCTTCTGGGTTTTCATCTATGATTAGGTAAGGGGATTTTCGATTTGGTCGCCACGTATCCACGCCTCCGGTGCCGTCCTCAATGTCCCTCTCCATTGCACGTTTTTCATATCTGGTGGCTATTACAACCGCTTCTTTTGATTTACCAGACATAATCCACCTTATTATGTTCCCCCCTCGGTAAGAATGGTAAACCATAACGTCAAATAGATTCGGAGGTACGATATTACGAAGGCTGCTTACATTCACTATATGAACTTCCTTATTACGCAATGCTAATGGATCTGTTTCCAAAGAGCGCGATAGAAACTTTTCTAAGGCTGCTCCGTAGACTTCATTTGAAATTACAACTCCTATACTTTTCTTTTTCTTTAAAGCACGCTCAACTTCTGTTAAGATCGCACGTGCTCTGGATGGGTCTGCCTTTGTCTCCGAAATCATAGAGAATATTATCTGCAAACAATCATCAAATAGCGAAAAAAGTACAGGTGGTAGCTCTGATATACCATATTCTAAATCCTCAATACGTTCATCTATTCGTACACAACCAAACATTTCCGCTAATGACTCCTAATCATCATAGGGAACCGGTAGAGTAAGAATAAAACGGTATAGATTATAGAGACTTCGATAAAGCTTGTTAATTTCCTTATACGGTTCTCTAAAAAGCTCCAGTTGGCATAAAGTACTCGGATATAGGGTCCATATCCCAAGTAATGTTATTCCAAGTAATCTTGGATGATCTCACGGCCTGCTGGACGATACGCATA
>Ga0126333_1000222_pt1 | contig 11378 bp, 9 predicted proteins | sample InaspJWI54metaG_FD_94488 | JGI IMG/M metagenome (GOLD analysis project Ga0126333, IMG submission 94488) | Marine gutless worms symbiont microbial communities from Oahu, Hawaii - Inanidrilus sp. 2 OAHU.JWI-54 metaG | ecosystem: Host-associated > Annelida > Digestive system > Unclassified | place...
GCATTACTGTATGTGTCTTGATGGTGCACATATGAAGAGCTGATTTGGTATGGTTCGTTGCAGGTCATTCATGCAGTAAATCCGGGAGCGATTTGATGTGATTTAGTGGTCACACACTGCCGCACACTTTTCCTGAATCTACGGTCAGAAATGTACCAACGCGAAGTCCCCGGAGGTGGGAGAGATCTGACTCCGAGTCGGAAGTCTTACTTGCTGGCTAGTGGTGAGATGGTGGTGTCGCCGAGCCAAAGGCAGGCCATCTCTGCAAGTAATGTTCCCACTGGTTGGCAGCCTCAGCTGACAACTGCAGTTGATGTAGAAGTTGCGCAGAAATCTCCCACCACTAACTGTCTGTCTGTTGGAAGATCTAATCTTGTGTCTGTGAGCGATGCTCATTACAGAACCGATACATCACCGCGCATGCTGTCTACTTCACATCGTCGAGTTTTAGACTTGACTGGGCATGACTGTTATATACAGAATCAGTCAGCATCAGTTACACCATGCTATCGATCGGCAGCGGGCCAGCCGGCTGTAACCATACAGCGCAGTTCAGATATCCGATCATCATTACAGCAGATGATGGTAAATAGGAGATCAGTGCAGGGACGTGTTTTGCCGCCGGCATCAAATCGGGAAAGCGTCCTGCAGCAGTTGACTGATGAGCTACAGCAGCAGAAATGGAGAATGAGCAACATGTATTCCTGTCAAGGTAGTTCCAAGCTGTCGGTTGTTAGGCCGGTACCGGTGAAGGCAGAGCGCGCCGTGCAGCAGTTTCATCCGTTAATGTCAAGTCCATCACATCTGTCCTGTGCAACAGTTGTATCATCATCACTGCAGATTTCATCTGGACAGGCAGCATCGTACGGAACATTGCGGAACGGTTCAAGCGAAGCAATGATGAAATCAACTGGTTCGGCTCAGCACAACCTTCAAGATACTCCAGTGACTCCGTCGTATAATACGGAGTTGTTCCGTGCTGAGCTTGCGTCACGTAGTCAGTCTGTGAGTGTGCCACAGTCGGTGCAGTTTGGAAGCCAGGATCACTCACCAGTTGGCAGATGGTACCCTTCATCGGCAGCTTCCGTTGAAGTGCCATTATTTAGTCCATCGCGATCAGCTTCCGGCCGGACGTATGTTGAGGAAAAAGAACTGGATCCATCGTGGCCCATGGCACACTGCAGCCGCGTCCAATCTTATCAGTCGCAGAATTACAGTTCTGGTTCTCGTCAGCATGGTGCCGTTTCACTGCAGAACTATGGACCTGTGCTTTGCCTCCCAACGTCACAGACACCGATCCGATCTCTAGATATACAGTCGGCCAAAATTACGTCGCCACACCGTGTGTTCCCCAGGCAGGATGCATCGTTCAATTCACCAGCAGAGTTGGCTGCATCCGCATATCCTTTGCAGCAGGGCTTCTTTGCACCTCACAGCCCTGAGTCACATTTTACACAGCAGCCACACAGCTCTGTGTCTGATAAGCAAATGACTAATGTTTCATCGGCATGTCGGATGTCCTCAGATATGCATCACAGACTTGGTTCAGTGATACCGTCTCACAGTAGCCAAGATTTGAAGCCAGTGGAATCACCCAGGCAGCATGCTGTTAGCTTGCCATCAAGTGTAATCTCGCCAACAAAGGTGGGCTTTTCACCTGTGATGGAGAAATGTATATCGATTTCTTTTTAATTGAAATTAGAATTTGTAGCAAAAATTCCAGTTAATTAGAATTTGAATCAGACATGCTTAATTATCTGAATATTGGAGCTTGCAGCAGTAAAATAACAAACTATATGTACAAGTATACTATTATTTAGTAACACTTTGAGTTTATGATACACAGTAGTAGTTACACTTTCAGTATTGCTCCAGCAAACTTAAGTAGTGCATGTAGATTTTTATTGATTAGTTTCAATTTCCAGATCATAACAGGAAACAGTGCTGAATGACATCAGCCTACCAGTTGAATTTCACCTTTGCTTTTACAGCTTTTCATCACTGGTGTTACTAATGATATAGTTTACATGTCATACTTTGAATTACATTTCTTTTTGCAAGTCAGTATCTCCCCTCCAGAACATTGGTCCTTGCAATAGTTTTTCACTGTTTAGGCCACTCTAAAAATGTCAGTGATGATGATGATGATCTAAGAGTTAAACAAACTTGAGCAGATGTGCACCTATCTTTGGGTGTTTGTCAGAACAAAAGCAGGAAGTGTGAACATTTGTGTTTTAACTTAGCAAGTAGTTAAAACATAAGTTAGCAGAACAGAGCTATTTTCCACCCAATGAATAGTGTTCAAACACCCACAGGCGTTCATTGTTAATATTTGTTGCGATATTTGTGATTGCCATTCATCTCTTCAGTCATGTTACTTTTGTCGAGCATTGTTTTTCCTGCTTTGTTGGTAATCACCTGAAAGCTGTGTTGGAAGTTTTTATAGACTTTGATGTAGCTTATCTTGACACGTCTCTGCAGTGTTTTACTAGTTTTTGCGGATTGTTTTAAAAGTTATTTCACAGTGAGCTAGGGGTCCAGTAATTATGTCTCCCCTGTAAAATTAGATGACAGTGCCATTCTGTTAGAATTGGAGGTCGATGTCAGATGCTTCTCCTGTACTAGTACTACTTCATTTAGTGGCTGTTTTTCCTGTCTCTCCTCTGTCCCACTCCTTCATTTCTAAAGATTTTATTGCCAGAAAGTGGTCTTGCCACCCAGCCATCAGTGTCAAAGCACTGAAGGGAACTCAAAGCAGTGGCTGTAACCACTGGCCCTGGACCTTTCCTTTTTACTCCACACCCGATAAGGGAGCAGAGTATTGTGATGAGTGTGTCTGTTTGTCTGTCAGTGTGTGTTTGTCTGTCTGCGATCATATCTTAGAACCACACGTCTGATCTTCACAAAATTTTTTGAGCATGTTACCCATGGCCGTGGCCGTTAAACGGGTATGATACCCATGGCCGTGGCTCGGTCCTCCTCTGGTGGCATAGTGATAACCTTATGTACTTTCAGTTTTGTGGGTGACATCATATTTGCTCATAAGCCAAGGTCACTCGACGTCGCCGCCCAGCTGAAGCACAGTGCACATGCAACCTTGGGCTTGGCTATAAACTGTGTGCAGTAATACCAGTTGCAGGCCAACAGATGCACAGGACTACTTTTGGGGCGCTTAAAAAGTAACATCCAATGTGGCAGCACCGGGGGCAGAGTCTGCAGTCTATGACTGCCTTTTTAATTAAACATTCTGGTTGGATGGTAAGAAGTTAACATCACAATCAGTTGTGATTTCCTAATTTAGCCTGCCCGGCTGAGAAAGCAGGTACAGCGGCTATATGTTGTGCTGCTGTTTCTTGTTTATTTATTTTTATCGATTATTATCAGACCAATTATCTCACAGTCTGCTTTACCGATCTTCGCCAAATTTTCAGGGTTGGTAGAACTATGGCTGTAGATGATACGATCTGAAATTATTTTTCTGACCCATCAAGGGACGTTACCATGGCAACCATTATTTGTTGGTTTTATTCACACAACTGATTGGTGTCGCTGGTTGCAGGTGGCTAATGGCGCAGCCGTGCGGGTTAATGCTGGGCTTTGCCCTGTATCTAGTTAATTGCCATCTTAACTTTAGTTGCATTGCCTTCAGTGCTTTGACGCTGTTGGTTGGGCTGCAGGAAGGGCACCCAGTCTGTAAAAAACTGAGTGGTGGGGTGCTGGCATGGTTATCTGGCTGGAGCGAGGTGCACACTTGCATATAGCCCAGCTGATGCCAGTGCCACTCTCTGTATCTTGCTTCAGTAGAATCCAGATTGGTTTTACCTTTCTGGTACCGGCTCACCTGGGTAAACGTGTGTGTGTGTGTGCTGTTGGTAGGTGCCATCAACTGTGTTTTCGTCACCGTGCTGCAGTTCAGAAATGGCTGTGATTTCCACCATATCGGTATCTCGTCAGCAGTCAGGTGTAGGATCAAAAGCCAGTTTCTCTGCCAGTTCTGCGACTGGTCTGAGGAACTTTAGAATCAATGCACCTTCAGCTGCCTCATGGTTAGTGCCTGCTCACATGCCGTGTGTGCAGAAGTGTCCGCAGCAGGACAGTCCACAGCAGAGCTGCCAGAAAGTCACTAAAAGTGATCACAACTATAAGGACGAGTATTATCAACAGTTCTCACATGCAACGGCAAGGTTTAGATCACCAGCTAAACAAAAGAAGAGGGCTAAAACTGTGCTTGAACCAGCCAGTGCAGAACTGGCCGTAATTTCTCCCAGCAAATTTTTTACGCCAGGCGCTGGCGGTCTGGATTTTGACGAGTATATTGAGAAGCTGATGCCAGCTGCCGGCCAGTTACAGAATCAGACATCACAGAATGAAACTACGACGAAGTCGGTAACGCCAAAGGAGAAACGGCAGTCTGGCGTGAAGCGAAAGCTGCAGTTATCAGAATCCCCAGGAGAGACTGAGTCAACACAGAATATGGGGCATGGATTTGCCGATAAGTTTCCGGAATCTTTGTCTGCCCGAGATCTTGTGGACCATGGGGAAGCTGAGGTATCGGACAGGAAGCGTTCTGCCAGTATTCGTTCACTGAAGGATCTAGAGGTGCGTATGTTACGTTTGCAATTTACTTGTTGAACTTTCATTGCTCTGGTCATGTTGGTTTTGACAGGGATGTCATTTTAAGCACTATTTAAAGACATACGTTTTATCCCTACATATGTTGACTGACCGTGTGTTTTTATGTTTTACACAAACACTGTAATACGCTATTGGGCAGTTATCTATTGTAAGTGACGTAAAATAAGTACACAATGTAAAGTAAAGCAGAGGAAGGTCATCTGGCCTGTGTAAACTCGCTCTAGTTGTGGAAAGTTTGTTTGTGGAACTTGCTGTCTAACCTGGAACAATTGTGGAAGACTAGGTCAGTTGAAGAAAACCAAAACTGGTGGCAATATCATTGTCATACTGAATTTGGTGCAGATATTGAACATGGTGGCATCGGCAGTGCAAAAGGGACAGTTACTTAGTTTTGTTGTTTCCTGGTGGTTGCAATTTTCTCTGCTTTGTTGCTGCACTGAAGTGATTAACTTCGATCACATTATAACAGAGTAACACAACATTTCATAACATTCATAACACAGCATTACGAAACAACTTATTTAGCTTGCCCAGCTGCAAAACATATAGCCTGCAGGCTCTATGATTTGCTTCTGTTTCTTATTTACTTATTTTTTAAAAACAATTCCTGTCAGACCGATAGTATCTCAAAAATTTGAAAGACCGATCTTTGCCAAACTTTCGGGGTTGGTAGAACTATGGCTGTACATAGTCGATCTGAAATTAGTTTTTCGATCCCTCGAGGCATGTCACCGCTCGCCACTTGCCATGTCAGCTAAATTTTGTTGGTTTTATTGTATGGTTGTCACTGGATGCAGGCTGCTTGTGGCACATCTGGGTGGGCTAACGTTGGGCTCTGCCGTGCATTTAGTTTTTTTGTTTAGTTTAATATTTCCATGTGCGATGCATGCATTTTTATGGTAATGCCACTTCTTGTTGACGATGTCATTCTGCTGTCTGCCCCCAGAACTCAAACCAAACTTGCTCCACTGACATTCTCAGTTTTGACTGTGCACATGACGTTATACCTTGTCATGCTGTACAAATAACATTTCAGAACCTTTTTTTTGTTTCAGACAGGCTCTTGCTGAAACAGTCGGTGCCTCCATATCATAGAGACACTGTTTGCATAGTGTGTGGAGCAGGGTCCATGCAGCAGTCAGGCGTCTGTCCGCCTGTGTGCCGAATCATTCAGCTAGTGCACGCCGCTGTGTGGGTACTGGGTTTGCTTGGGTGGGCCCGGCACATCCCATATGGGATCACACAGTGTTACCTGCCACCATTCCTGTCCTTACCCCAGCTGAAGCTGGTACTCGATTAAGCGACCCCGGAGGGATGCAAGGCTGAGTTGACGTAGTTGGCTTGTTACATACCGAGATGGTATACCCGCCCGAAGACGGTCACCCATCCATGTACTAACCGGGCTTGACGTGCGTTAACTTTGTTCGTGCGACAAACGCCGCTAACCACTATGCCATGCCGCCAAGGAAGCTGAACACAGACTTGTTATTATCGTTAGAAATTGCTGCTCGTTAAGTTAGTGTTCTACGTAGAAACACTGTCTTGCATCTCTTGTGATCTGATCAGTGTATAATTTATGTAACATGACTTACATGAATGGTATTTGTAGAGAATTTATGGATTATGTAAAATCGTTAAAATGCTTTCTACAGGCTAGCTTATTCGAGGGAGCTAAGCGGAGAAAGGTGGAAAAGAAGTTTTGCTGTACTTCTGTGGTTGCAGTCAGCAAGCTGGATAGCACACGTAAACTGCTGATAAGCCAAAAAGGTGGGCCTGCATGCTTGTACTGGAATATGAGGCCTTACGGGATAAGTAACACAGATCTTTAATGCACTGGATGCTCTGTGCGTTCCCCCCCAATGCTCTTCCCCTGTTCATTGGCTTTACTCGTTTTATTTTCATCCACCATCACCCTCAGCCCATCACCCTTCTGAGGGATATGCAATGTTGGTTCCTTTTCACCGGTGCCGTGGCCCCAGTAAATATGAAACTGTAGAATTGTGCATGAGTCGATAGCTTATTAATGTCACATTAATTACCAGTGGAATTAGGAACGTGAATGATCTCGTAGGTAGTGTGGTAAGGAGGTGTGGGTCGCTGGATCAGGCCAGGTGACCGAACATTGAACGCTGGGGTCATAGTGCGAGCAGCTGATGGCAGCCGGCAGAACACAGATGCTGCCGACAAGTAATGTCTGAATTGTGGATCCAGCAGTGCGTCATGTAGGCGTACTGTAATGCTTGTATTGTGGACACTGGTGGACCATTCCCCCCACAGTTTACACTGCATCAGCCAGTGCAGTTTATTGCACAGCAGAATTTTGGGGATAAGTATCACATTTGTGGGCTGGTGGTCAATCCTATTACTCTACCCACAGTGTCAAACCACTGAAGAGACACAAAACAATGGCCCCAACCAGTGGCTTGGCCTCTCATTTTTCACCCTCTATACGGTAGGGCAGTGCGTCCTATGTGCTGATTCTCTGAACTGAGTATGGAAAACTAAGCCAGACTGTAAAATGCAGGGTGGCACAGAAAAAAGTGTAACATACCTAGCAACATAAATAATTGCTTTAATTGTGCTAACTGTCATATTTGTGTAGATCCTTGAGAAAGGCTCTAGTGAAAAATATCTGCAATTCTGTTGATATTAAAAATTTAAATATTCCTTGTGGCATCATGCATGAGGCATTTAATAAATATTCATATTTGACAATAAAGTTGTAATTTCTGCACTGTGGTTGACATGGTACAGGGTGCATAAAAATGAGGAAAGTCCAAAAAGAAAGAAGTTGGGTTCTCTTAGTAAAGTACAACATACCTTGGGGATCGACATGGATAAAACTACGAGTAAGCAGATATTTAATGCAATTTGTACACGTTCCACTTTTTCTGTGGCACCCTGTAGCTGTGATCTTGTGAAATGTGGAAACGCTGAACTGTTTTGCATTCTCAGCAGCTGGAAGGAAGGCCACGTCTGAGCAACAAGCCGTCGGCAAACTGCAGCGAGTGAAGAAGAAGAGCGAGCTGAGGCAGTACATACAGAACAGTGCGTGTTTGAAGCTGCGTCCGGTGCTACGATGCCGCGAGTGCCAGTCCAAGAAGGCACAGCACAACACAAACGAACACCAGGCTCATCAGTGCCGCTTTTACTCGTTCCGCAGGTACACGTCGATCGCAGTTATTGATAGACTGCATCGCTATACGATACGATATGATATGAGGTGCTATTTTAACGTCCGCACAAAAGCCGACACAAGTCAGCTTAATCTACTGTGTGGAACCAAAAACTAAAAAGGGGAAAAAGGTAAACCTAAAAAGTGAAAACCGGTATGGTCAGAAGTATTGGTAAACCGTCCAGAGAATCCGTGGAGTCGGTCCTGATGAAGAAGAAAAAGGCTATGCCGGGAGGGATTTGCTGAAAGGAACGTTTTAAGACTGGATTGAAAGAGTGTGGGGATGATGGATGATGACAGTGGTGGGTCGATGGAGCCAGTGGAAGAAGTGCAACTCATGGGACTGGGTGAATGTGCCTGCACATTTAACATTTCATGTGTCCACACATTTAACCTTTTCAGACGACTCAGAGAGCAATGAACTACCCAAAACGCAACAGTGATCTCCTGTTCCTTTGCCCCAGACTATAACCGATTGCGCCAGTACATCACTTGCCAACACACTATGTCAAGCACGGTGCAAAAATTACGACTTTATTGTCAGATGTACAGCTTTTGACAGACGTAGTGGAGATAAGAAACTTGCTTGAGGTTTTGAACAGTGGAACTGTAAGGTCATCAGGTCATTCGCTGGGGCAGAATTCTGCATTATTCGCAAGTGGGTAGCAGTGATGTGGCCACTCGCTGCTGTTATCGTAGCAACTCGTCTTACTTTGTCACAGACAGTTTATCAGAGATGGGTCCCATGCGCCCTTGATTCGATTTTTGATTTCGGCACTGTATATATTGTTCGCGTGTTTATATTGTGTGCTTCCCCACTTATCCTTTTTCTTCACTTTTTCCTTGCTTATCTCCTCCCTTACTTGTCTTTTTCATTGAGAATAGACCTGCACTGTTTCCACGCTGGATGTGATAAAGGGCGACTAAACCTGTCTTTAGTTTTTTGTGATTATTTTGTGCTGTAGTGCCTTCAGTGCTTTGACACTGTTGGTTGGGCGGCAGGAAGGGCGTCCCGCCTGTAAAAAACTGAGTGGTGGGGTACTGGTGTGGTTATCTGTCGGGAGCAGACTTGCATATGGCCCAGCTGATGCCACTGCCACTCGCTGTCTCTTGCTTCAGTAAAATCCAGACTGGTTTTACCTTTCTGGTACTGGCTCACCTGGGTAGTCTCGGAAAAGGGCTGTTAAACTGGTGTGTGTGTGTTTATGCTGTAGTGCATTTCTTTCGATTGGTGAATGTGTGCTTTTGTTGTGTTAGGTTGAGTTGTTTCCACACCAAGGCAAGAGATTGGCTTGGGGAAGTGTCTCCGAAATGACTATTTTGTGTCGAGTGGGACGTAAAACCACATCTCAGTCAATCAACCAGTTTATCCGAGCGTGTGTGTGACGTGTGTGTGTTCAGACTGCGTGTGGACAAGCGGAACGTTGCACACACGTGCGGCTTTGCTTCAGAGCATGATGCTACCGGCTCAGACCTCGATCTCTGGATGCCGCAGACGAACGATTCCTCCATCGCCATCGACACTGCGAAGTATATTGTTAGCCACGTTGGCGCTGGGTTCTGTGAACTGATCGAACAGGAAAAGTCGGCCATGTCGTGGATGGGTCCTGGTGGTACGTTGGCTCATTTTTCGCTTCTTTCGCCAAGGTAACCACCGGTCTGGAAAAACCTGTAGTGTTAGGGAATTTGTCACCTTGCCGGGAAATGTCAAGGAGATTTCTTGTTAAGGGAAATTGTTGGGGCTTCTTTGGTGTTTAGTAGCCTGCTGTGGGCTTTTTGTGCCTTACTGATGTTACTAGTCTATAGTTTATAGTGTAATATAATGAATGGTTTTTAACCAAGCCACCAGGTATGCACGTGATTAGGATGGGTTTTGAGTCGGTGAATGTTCCTTCTGGTACCAGCTCACGTGGGTAGTTGTGGACTAAGTGCCATTAAACATACATACACACAAATTTATATAGTGCCAAAAATCGTGAGAATGAATCTAAAGTGCTGGCACGTGATGGTAAAGGCAGACTGGAAGAGATGGAATTTTAAGTGGCATTTAAAGGTGGATAGAGTGTCGATAGAACGAATGTGTGCAGATAGAGAGTTCCAGGTAGAAGGTGCAGACACAGAAAGGGCCCAAAAGGAAAAGTTGCTAGTAATGCCAGTGGTCTGGTAAGGAGATTTATATTGGAAGAATACAAGGATCTGGACGGAAGATAGTGAGAAATGAGTTCAGTGAGGCTAAGAGGTATGAAGTGTTTTCCAGGTAGTGAGACAGTTTGTAGGTAATACGATGAGCAATCGGGAAACCTGTGTAAATCGCGACGAATGTTCAATGAGCTAGAAGTGTAAGTAAGTACCAAGTGTATAGCAGTTCGCAAGGTTGCCACACCGCTACGGGAACTCACATGCCACACTCAGCAGAGGTGACATTCCCGCCCTTACCCCAGCCAAAGCTGGTACTCGATTAAGTGACCCCAGGGGGATGCAAGGCTGAGTTGACCTAGTTGGCTTGTTACGTACCGAGATGGTATACCCGCCCGAAGACGGTCACCCATCCAGGTACTAACCGGGCCCGACGTGTGTTAACTTCGTTCATTCGACGAACGCTGCTAACCACTACGCCACGTCGCCAACCAAGAAGTGTGTTCGCAGTGAATGGTTTTGTGTGCAGAGAACATCGCGTGGAAGCGGCCGGTCGAGGGTATTCGTGAAATGTGCGACGGTTGCCGGACGACGCTGTTCAACGTACACTGGACGTGTTCGCGATGTGGCCACGTCGTGTGCCTCGACTGCTACAGCGCTGTGCGCCAGTGTCGCTGTATGGCTGACGGAGACGAACCATGCGAGTCGTGTAGGCGGATCGTACAGCGTTGCTGTGCCCGCCGACGTCTTCATACAGTCAACGACCTCATGCCGACCCAGATCATACCAAACACCGGTCTGCTGCTGTTGTTTTAGCACTTTACAGTTTTTGACTAAGTGGTATTGTAGTCTTTGCACCTTCAGTGCATTGATGCTGTCGGTTAGACAGCAGGAAGGGCATCCAGCCTGTAAAAAACTAAGTGGTGGGGTGCTGGCATGGTTATCTGACTGGAGTGAGGTGCACATGGCCCAGCTGATGCCACTGCCACTTACTGTCTCTTGCTTCAGTAAATCCAGATTGGTTTACCTTTCTGGTAGCAACTCACCTGGGTAGTCCCGGACAATGGGCCGTTAAACAGGTGTATGTGTGGTATTGTAGTCTTAAGAAAAATTTTTCCCGTAATTTTGGCTGTTTTGTGGTGCTACTCTGTGTTGGCACTAACAACATCCTGATAAACCAGACAATCCGGTTGTTTTCATTCCTGATTTATGTGGATTATTGTTTATTGCTGTGTTTTTGTTCTGTTAATGTTAAAAGTATTTTCTAATAGGGTTCCCACGGGTCGTGACAAGAAGCTCAGCTATCGCTGAGGTACTGCGCGATGCGTCATGTCAGTTGAAATTTTGCCAGTTGCCACGCAACAGTGCAGAAACTACTTGTACGACAAGTCCTGAACCAAGTATCAGCTGTCACTAATTGACCCGTGCAACA
>Ga0126333_1000223_pt1 | contig 11357 bp, 10 predicted proteins | sample InaspJWI54metaG_FD_94488 | JGI IMG/M metagenome (GOLD analysis project Ga0126333, IMG submission 94488) | Marine gutless worms symbiont microbial communities from Oahu, Hawaii - Inanidrilus sp. 2 OAHU.JWI-54 metaG | ecosystem: Host-associated > Annelida > Digestive system > Unclassified | place...
GAGCGTAGCATGTGTGTGGTCGATGTGTGCAGACGTGTCAGCTGAAGACATCGGCAACTACACGTGCGAGGTTCACGGACCACACAACGTGCTGCTGGCCAGTGTCACGCACCTCGTCTTTGTTGCAGGTCCGCACAGCTTATCCGCATCCTATATGAGCACAGCATTGGGGGCCGTTTCCAGCCAAACGCAAAGCAAGCAAGGTGCTTGCGAACGTTGCGTTGCGTGCGATGCGTGCGTTGCGTTTGGCTGGAAACCACGCTTTACGCGGCCCCCACTCTATTCATTCTCTACTTCGCTGAGCTTTTCGGTTGTGACCTAATAGCTATTGTCTAATCCGCGTAAATTGATTTACTCTACAGTGTAATACGAAGTCCTAGCTCACGTTTAGTGAAAACTGAATATAACGTTCAGCATTCTGTGAGAACTTTCGTTTAAAAGACATGCTCCCCGGGAAAGTTTAAGTTTCATTTGAAATGGAGCAAAAATATAGAAACATTACAGTGATACGTAAGATGGGGCTCGTGGGGATCTATCCTTCGTCCTCTTAGATCCGTTCTTGCGTCTTACAAGTTCTTAGCGCTTGATAAGACTGCACAAGTGTAGTGGTCATTGTTTACCCGCAGCTGCGATAATGCGTGTGTGTGCTGGATCAGGTCACGTGGAAAGTCTTCTGTTGACAAACAGCAACACAACGACCGCGTCGTTCAACACGGCGGCGTCGATGCGATCGCCGACGATGACGTCATCCTCCGACTACAGTTCTTCCGGTTGGTCGGACATGGACGACGACTCGGGGGCGGTTGGCGTGACAGGGCGGCCGCGGCGAAGTCTCGTCTACACGGACGGTCGAGCGGGCACCCTGCGGTGCGTCGCCGTCGCCCTCTCGGCGCCCACTGTCCGAGTTGAGGTATACATGTATGCCATGTAACTATGTAAGTAAGCAAGTGAGTTAACTTCTGTAGGCGTGTTCACAGCCGCCGAACTGAATTGAACTAAACTAAACTAAACTAAACTCCAGTTTACGAACTGCAGCCTATCAACTTTGTGACGTTGACGCGCGTGATCAATAACGCGTTGTGTAACTGGGTCAACTTGTTGCAGGTCAATTCAGTATAGTTCAGTTCGGCGGCTGTGAACCCTCCTTAAGGCGCACGAAAACAATTAGTCGGGGTTAGCGTTATGATTGAGGTTAGTTGTCGCAGCGGCGTATCGGCCACTTTTAACATGCCGTTGTTTTCCTATGTTTTGCACGCCGATAGCGGCCGATAGGCCGATACGCCGATGCATTAATTAGTCACAGTCCGATTTTATTACCCTCATAGCTAACGCGGTCAGTGTTGACGGTGAGTCAACGGAATTATTAAGCTGCATCGCATGCGGCCTATTCGTACAGACGTAGTAGTGGCGTGGTCTGTGTGTGTCGGTGAGGTGCACGTGGGTCGGCGGAACGTGACGGGCGGCCTGCGGGCGACGCGGACGGTGACGAGCGGCGGCCGGGCCGGGCTGCGGCTGCTGCGGTACGCGGTCGAGCTGGCGCGGCACCACTTCCGTCCGAGCGTCGACGACGCCGGGCGCCGTCTCACGTGCACGGCGTACGTGCGCGATCAGCCCGTCAACGCCACCAGCGTCCGCCTCGTCGTCCGACGTAAGCCACTCGCTCGCTAAACAACGTGCATCGGCCGTCGGACGAAACAGCCGAAACGTACGCTGGCTGCGTCGGGACATTTTTATTTCATTACAACCGCGTTAATCAATCAGTCAGTCAGTAGATTTTTAAAGGAGCCTAAATGGTGCAACCACTGCAAGGACCACTAGCTGGATGATGTCAGTGGATGATGTCAGGACATGACTGCTTGAATAAGAAACTTTTTAACAGTGGTGTCAGTTTAATATGTCGATAGCGATTATAATTTTGAACTTCAAAATTAAGCCACAGTTAACTTTCGAAAAAAAGACAGGACAGACAGATTTAAATACAACAAGGCATTCCAATATATCAGACTTTGCCCGGGAATCTGTGCTGCACCTGGTGAGTTATTGAGCACACACCCCATTAGCGTTGCCTTTGCACGGCCCATTAATTGAAAATATGACGTCATCTACAAAACCGGAAGTACGTAACATATTGCATTGTCGTCAGAGGAAGACCGAGCCACGGCCACAGGTAACATGCTCAGAAAATTTAGCAAATTTTAGACACGTGGATTTTGAGATATATGAGCGGGCAGACAGACAGACAGACCTGCTGATCGAGAAACATTTTTGCCATACAATGAGAACATTGTTCGCTTTAATACCGACAGTTTTAAGTAGCACTCGGCGAAATATGAAAGTATACGGTTGCGTGGTATTGGTAATTACTTTTCTCGTTCCGTCAGTACACAGTGACCGCGGTAAGCAGCATCAGCAACTCGATGCATTTTTCACCACCAAGCAAGCGGTCGACGGCGGCGGCGACTGGAGCTATCAGTGCAGTCCAATTACAGCTCACTCGGCCAGTAATGGGACGTTTCATATACCCATACTCTTCTCTGAGTTGAGACGATTCGTAGACCTCGTGCAGGTGCGGGGTGCGGGTCGTCATAACGACGGATATCACTTTAATATGTCGATGAACTTCAAAATTGCGTCTCGTATGAATACTTTGATTAAATACGTAAATACGGCATTTTCGGCCGATCACTTCGTGTTAAACTGCTGCACGTTGCAGTGCCGCAGACGTAAGCCCGCCTACGCCGCCACCCTCCCTCGTCCGGTATACGAATTGTCCCTTTGGGCATCAAAGGAAGCATTCGAAACGTCTGACAGTCCACTCGGCCAGTGCAAAACACGCAGTCAATCGCAGTGCGAGGATTGAAGCTGCGTTGAATCTGCAAGGAATCGACGGCGATTACTCTTTTGCCAATTACGACCTCCATTCGCAATCGCCTATTGCACCGAGTGCACTGGAAAGCCATCGCTCGAGTCGCACCGACCACAAAGAAATCGACGAACAACCACTGAGCTCTGTAACTGTTGTGTGACGTTTGGTGCTGTAATTTGACATTCGGGTGGATCGTTCAATCGTATTCGCCAAGTGGCGCCAATGTGCACCTACGTCTGAGCTTAATACATAGGTTTTTATGTCTACACGAGTCTGCCCTCTAATGGCTTCTCGATCAGTTCAGTCGCTTTTGCAGGGCTCAACGGTGTGCCAACACACACACACAGACACACAGATGCACAGATACACAGACCATAAGAAACATGCGACGTCTGTAGCAATAGGCTGCATCTGTGCGATGCATGCGATGCGGCCTAAAATCTCTCAGTACTTGACGCACGTAGGCTTGTTGGTAAAATTCGTTAGAAACTAGAAGTCAGCGGCAAGCCGGTCGGATAATTCTTCCGCTAGACGTGCACGCACGCACACACGTATGAACAGGTCGAAAACATAATGCCTTCGGTGGCCCATAGTATGGGCTGGGGAGTGCGGAGGCAAGAAAATCGTCGGAGTTCAACTAAGAGCGCGTGCTGCGTGACGGTGATAAGCGGTGCGGGCTACGCTACGACTGGTGTGGACGATGTACAGACGCGCCGATTATCGACTGCGAGTCTGCGGCAGCGTACCAGGACGACTTCGGCGTGTTTCTGCGCTGCGAGATCCGAGCACGTCCGCCGCTGACGTCCATCTACTGCTCTATAGACACTCAGAGATGTTGTAGTCTCGACATCAGATTGGTCTCGAAGCCAAGCTGGTGGTCTCGTCTTGTCTCGGTCTTGAGACCAAACGTTTGGGCTCCGTCTTTAAGCCAGAAGTGTGCTCTCGACTTTGATCTAGAGGCTAAAATTCCGGTCTCGGCCAGTCTCGACATTTTGGTCTTGGCCTCCGTCTTCGTTTCAGTCTCGGTCTTGGAAGTCTGGGCTCGTTTTACCATTGCTGACTTACGTCAGCTTTTGAGCGCACGTTAAAATAGCGTCTCGTATCGTATCGTATCGTATCGTATCGTATCGTGCTCTACTACTGTAGCCTACAGAAGCTTACTCGTATAATTACATTCGCCAGGTGTCGACACTGTTGACACGCGAGTGACGTCCATCTACTGGCTGATCGACGACAATCGGACCGCCGTGACGGACGGAGAGTCTGTCGGAGACTACTGGAGCATCGACATGGTGCGCTCCCGCGGCTTTCTGACACTGGCCGCATAGTATGAAGAGCTAGGTCTATGAAACGGTCGGATGTCCGTTCCTCCGACCGTTTGTCTGTCTGCCTGTCTGTCTGTCCCGTGAGATGTGGCCTGGACAACCACGCTCGCGTAAAAGCTGCTGCACCCCAACAACGAATTGTCGATCGATGGCCAGTAGCAACGAGGTGCAGCCGGTTCGCCGCAGCTCAGGCGCCAGCGCCCGAGCCCGGACTGCGGCCAGCGTCATCGCTGTGATCCGAAGGACGAGTATCGTCGTAGACTTGTTTTAGACGAAAAGCGCTGGAGTGGCACCCTTTGGTCGTACCGGCACCTTTTTGACGCTGCCGCCATATTTTTCAAAGTTTCTGGACAATAATTTATCAGTTTACAGCTTTGTACAAAGCCGGCCGATTTTACCTTTTGGTAGACCGTTTTTGGTCATTTGGATCGGAGCCGTGCCGAACTTTAGCCGCGGTCATGTGATAATCCACATCCAGATTAACATCGTCGTAAGGTCGCCATAAGACATGCGTCCAGGCACCTTTTTGCTTCCGAAAAGTACGTGCGCAATTCCAACTGCTATATTTGTAAAGTTACAGTATCCACGACATACATAATAATTATGTTTCGCTTTCCTTCCAAAATTTGCCAATTCTCAAAATTTCATGAAAATCCACTCGTACGTTTTCGAGTTAGGCCTATCCCGTTAACAAACTGACACGTTGACAGACAGACAAATAAACGACAGCAAAGACAGTAGCTCGCCAGAAGCGGCGGAGGTAATTAAAAATATGCAAAAGTGATATTATGAAATCGAGCTGGTTATGACACAGTATAAAGCTATAGCTATTTTTACGTCATGCATGGGCTTAGCAACTTCCGTCATTCCACCAATTACCACGTTATATTCGCGGGCGATTAAGTAACTTTAGATGTTAAGCCTACATTCGTCAGATGTCACCACTGTTGACAGCTGTCAATGGTATCCCACCGAATCCAGAGCTGCAGTCTTGCGGCTGCTGCGTTCTCTCCAAGCAGCTATCAAATGCATCTCGACTCTTCGGGATATAGAACCTGTGTCACTGTGCTTTTAAATGCATTTTGACTGGATCAAGGATAAAGAGCGTGGCAGATGTAAGTTAGTGAGTAGCCTAAGTGTACTTGTCAGCGCAATAGTCAAAAAGTCACACCGCGCTGATGTGAACTGCCTAGACTTAAATAAGAAGCATATCTGTGCATTTAGAGCGCTTGACAGTCCGCTTCAAGTCGTGTGCGTGTGTAACTTGCTCTGTACGCTATGTCTACTAATTTTTAAAGGAAACCGCGTGTTTGTTACCATCCGCGTTAGCGGGGAAGGTAATGCGATCGGTCGAGTCCGTCGTTCGTCCATTTGTGTCTGCTATATCTGTTGAACCAACTGACTTTTGATCTTGATTTTTGCTCGCGTATTGGTCACGACCATAGCTCGCCCAGGATTGAAAGTCGTCATAGGTCGATGTCAACAGTCAGTGCAATATGCGTGTGCGACACGAGTATCTACTGCGGCGTCGTATGAGTATTGATTGATGGCCGTAGTAGTTGGTTTTAACTGTGACGTCATCAGCTACGAGCTAGCGTGGCAGGCGTGCGGCGTGGCGCGGCCGAGGCCAGCGGCAGCGGCGTAGTCCAGCGCGTGTCGTAGTGGTAACGTGGCCGGTTTGACCTCGATCCTCGAACGAGGGCAGTTTTTCGAGTTGTTTGTGTTTGCGGTCTGTCCGGCAGAAGCACACGAACGGCGTGATAGAGACGCAGTTGTACATGCGGCGAGCGACTCGCGACAGTTTCCGCACGTACGAGGTAGAAAGGCCAACACGGCAGCAGTAAGTCGTTGTCTCCAGGTCGCACGTACGAGGTGGTGGCGGGCAACAGCGTCGCTACACGCCGACAGACCGTACAACTGTTTCAACGTACGTGTCGTCGTCGTGCATGTCAGTGTCGGGAGCAATAGTGTAACTGATTATTGACGCTGGTCGCATTGTAAGCGGTAAGAGTCCGTGTAAAGGTCGGTCGTCCGTCTGTCTGTTTGTCGTTTCAATTTTATATTAGGTCTGTAGTCTTGGTTTTACACTTCTTTTTTATCCTCGTTGGCTCTCACTTGATTTTATTACTTCGAACTTTATGGCTCTGAATAGCCTATAATGTACTGATGTGCCGTCAAAAAGCTGCTCACTTACTCCGTCCGTCTGTCTGTCTGTCCCGTCAGTCGATAGCAGCGACGTGCAGCCGGTTTGCCGCAGCACGAACGCGGGCAGCAGATATCGATCGATAGCTGCCACCCGAACCCAAACTGCGGCCAGCGTCATTGCTGTGATCCGAGGGACGAGGGTCGGCGCATACTTGCTTAAATACTGTTGGCAATAGTTGGAAATATGCACTATTTAAAACAGTATTTCAATATTAAACTATTAACACAGCACTTAAATACTATGACTGAACAACAAGTGGTCAAAGTAAATTGACATAAGCCGCATTGCTGCCATGCATGGAGCGAACAGACGGGCAGACTTACAGACTCGCCGGGCAGATTTGTTCTTTTTGTGTATCAGATTTTCTTTCACCGTACTTCTTTACTGTGACTGGTTGTGCGATAGAATTGGTGTAGATGTAGGCCGGCAAGCTTCATAAATATTTCACAGCGACTAACAAAGATGGCGTGGCACTGAAATCTCCTCAGACTGTTCCAAATTCTGGACAAAGTGTTTTTCATTAGGTAGAGCATAAAAAACTACAACAGGCCGGCCGTGGTCATTCATGCATTGATCCTGAGGTCAAAAGATCATGGTTAGGGTTGGGGTTATGATGGTGAGAGCCGGTGTGGGTTATGTCTATACGACTGCACATTTTTCTAGTTATGAAATCGACTCGGTTGAGACGACTGCTGATATAATGACGACGACCGTCAGTCAGTGTAGAGTGGATTAGCGCGGACACGACACGTCACCTCAAGGCCGGAAAAAACAGTCGTTTGTTGCAACCGTCCCCGGACGTTAGACGCCAATGCCAGCAAATCATATTGTGTCTGCCCGCCGCCGTCTAACCAGTCGTCCTATCGTATCGATGGCAAATTGAATATATCGGAGCGAGTGAACCGATTTAATCTCGGCGTCGTCACGGCGGCGGGTCAATGATGGCCGCCGTCCGGTCCGGCGACGGTTTATGTCCAAAGTCCACTAGACGCGCCCGACCAGACTTTGTCGCTGGTCGGGTCTGGTCGTGTCGTTTCTAAATTCCACTACACGGACCCGACCAGACCAGACGGACGGACCGCTTGGGTCTCCGACAAGTCCACCGACTTTGTCTGGTCGTAGACTTGTCTGCTCAATCTCGACGTGTACGGACTTTGTCCGTGGGTCTGGTCGGGTCGGGTCGTGTCGCAGACAAAGTCCGTGGGTCCGTGTGGTGGAATTTGACACGGACCAGACTTTGTCGGAGACCTGGTCTCAGGCGCGGACATGTCTGGTCGGGCCTGTGCCAAATTCCACTACACGGACACGGACCGGATCGGACCGAACCGGACCCGACCACACGAAGTCCGCGGACTTGTCGGAGACCCGGGGTCGGAGCTGGTGATTTTACAGACCAGTGTCATGGAGGTAGCAGTGCAGCGCTGTGATTCTCCGGCGTGGAGAAACGTCGTGAACGGCACTCAGAGTCTTTCTCTGGTTTTGGGTCTCCGATAAAGTCTGGTCGGGTCCGCCTAGTGGCATTTGGAATAGACAGCAAGACGCTGTTCGACCGTCGACGCCGTCGCATGCTTCCTTTTCCCAGCACTCGGCGTATGGCGCATCTCAGCTGGTACTGGTAGCATGCCCGACTGCACCGTGCCAGATCCCGGGACCGAATCCCACTGCCATAAGATGTGTTTATCAACAACCGCGATGTACTTTGTTGTCAGCAGTTGTAGCTTACAATAATACTTTGAAATAGCACGAATTCTCGTCCATTCTCTCGGCAATAGAAAACATTAGTTATTAGTTAAAGGTTGTTCCGTTTACCAGTTTTTAATACAATCTTGCGATGAATCACATGGTTTACAACATTGGTTGGTGGCGCTGCTGTCAGAAGCTTAATCAATCTAGTCGTTTTGTTACCTCCGTTACAGTTTTACTCGTGTAGGCCACTGTGCATTTGTTTGCCGGCGAAATAACTCAAAAGCAGGAGACTGATTTTCATGAAAATTTGAAAAATACGGACAGTATTTGGACAGGGGAAGAGTTGATTAAATTTTGGTAGTATCTACAGTATGAGTCAAAAATTTTACACCCCTAAGGTTTTCAAGAAATTTTTTTCTCACTGGCTTACACAATCAAAATTTTACACGCCTATTGTACGTTCATATCTACGTCAAATTTTATCGAATTATATCTCTAGCTTTCTTTGAAGAAGTTGTGACATATACTTAGCGTGACCGTCCAGTGCATTTTTACATTTTACTAGAAAACAACAAATCACAAAATATCGTGATATCTCTGCAACGGCGTGACCGATCTCCACGAAATTTGGCGTAATGATGTAGAATGAGCTCTCAAGTGCATCCGTAATTTAAAAATGTAATTTTAAAAATTCAAGATGGCGGACGATCGATGCGCTTGAGAGACCCATTCTGCATCATTATGACATATCGCGACTTTACGATTTTCAAGATGACGGCTATCCGCCATCTTGAATTTTTAATATTTTAAATTTTTAATAGCCAATCACTTCAGAGACATGTTCTCCATAGTCGTGCCAAATTTTATGGAGATCGGTCATATTGTTTTGGAGATATTGCAATTTTTCCACATTTTTTAAGAAAAATATAAAACTTCGTTAAATAATTGCGCTTAACGTGGCATAAATTTGTCATAGTCTATTTAGAGATAATTGAATAAATTTCTGTAGTTTTGCGTAGATATGAGAGTACAATAGGCGTTAAAAATTTCAGCTAAAAATTCTGCGCTGTTGGGGAAATATTTCCAGCAAACCTTCGGGTTTAAAATTTTTTTGACTTACACTGTAAAACGCAAGGGAGTTACAGTTAGGAATTATTCACACACCTATTCGCCGGTAGCAACACTCTACTGCAATGTTACGTGGCGGTTTCTGATGGAGATGTACGCTCCATTGAGTACCGTCTATTAGTTTCTGATTTTGTATGCTTAGGGGCAACACAGTTCGGTGAACCTGTGTGTGTATGAATATTTGCAGGATATCGTTCGAGTTACCGGCCTCCGGTCGTGACGGCCGGGGACCGTCAGCCGCCAGGGCCGGTCAACGACGCCGGTAGCGACCGCGACCAGGTCCACGACGGCGACGGCCGTACTTCCAGCTCTCTGGCGCGCTGGCGTCCTTCCGGCACCTCCAGACCCACATCGTCGCTCCCACTCACGCTCCTTACCGCCGCCGCCATCTTGTCACGTGCTTCCGGTTTACCGTGACGTCACGCTGCGATCCCGCCACGCTGGGTGGTGTAAACTGTCAAGCCTCGTTTACATCGCGCCAACTGAACTAAATTGATCTAAACCGGTCGACCCAGTTACAACAAGCGCTAATTGGCCATGCGCTCAGTCCAGCATCACGTCACACGACATACTTTGTGCTGACTGGCTATAAACACAGCGAACTAGGTCGCATAGTATAACGAACTCCAGTTCGTGCGATGTGAACGTGCACTTATGCACTTCTTCAAAACTCGAGGAGTTCAGTTTCGTTCAATTTAGTTAAGTTGTTGTGATGTGAGCGAGACTGTAAAGTAAGTCGCGAACGTCACGATACTATCGAAGTTTCGATATAATGCAGACGAACCAGTGTTCGCCTGCATTACCGGTGTAGACAACTATTACTTGAATCGTCTATATCTTAACCGTTGATTTGCTAGGGTGTGTTGCAAGTCAGCCCGTCATTGGTTGACGGCGGCCCCTAGCAAGTCTACATATATAACAGCTGTTGTGTTTCAGATGCATGCAGGCGACAAATGCTGACACTGTTATCGCCTACATTACCCACGACGACCGGCCCAGTATATCATCAGCGTCAAGCCGGCACGGAGCGAAGCGACGTGGCGGCTTGTATTTACAAAATGACTATATTTGTGCTTTTTATTCAGTTTCTCAGAGTAAGCCTTCTGTTCCTGTTCACGAACTCCAGCTTTTCAGAAAAGGAAAAGGAGTGTGAACCGTAAACGTTGCCAAATATGTTTAGCGTTCGAATTCAGTTCTGCGGTTCGAATTTCGTACTCAGCAACCACACTGCTGTTAATGGGCCTATATTATTTCGATTATTATTGGTTAAGCATGTTAGTCGGTGAGGCCGGTTTGCGAAACTGTTAACGGGACAGCAATGCAATCGGAAAGGCGTCAAATCGCCGTCATTGCGTATTTGCTTCAACAGGCGATCTGTGCATAACAGTTGGGAGTGATCGGGCATTTGCCCCACCTCCCCGTACCCCAACATCTGCTCCCCAAACACCTGCCCATTCCCCAAAAAACTACCATCTACCATTGCGAATATCTACCCACAGGTTAGGGTTAGAGTTTGCGATTAGGATTAGGTTATGAGGGTTAGGCCTATTAAAGTCAGAGTTGGTATACTGGGTTAAGTAAGGGTTGAAATTAGGATTTAGAGTCAGGGTCACGGATAGGGTTAGAATTAGGTCCGGGGCGCAGATGTCGACGATGGTAGTTTTCGAGAGCGAGGGGATCAAGTGTACCGGGGCAGATGTCCGGGGGCAAATGTCCTTCATTCACGGCCGGGTGGATGGTCATCCGGTGACGGCGGGCGTCACATCGATAGCTCGATAGCGGACAGCCAGCCGTCAAAGCAGCGTCGTCGACGTTCGCCGTTCATCCGATCGCTCGTCTGATCCAATTCCTGACGCCCGCACTCGGCCGCGCCTCCTCCATAATGGAATTCGGTTTTCCATTTTTTCGCGGACGGCGCAACAGCGATATGCGCTCCACGGGACAGGGCTGGGCGCGTCGCGCAGAACAATTATTGTGACAGCGCTCAGCAGCGATCAGGACTCATTCTCGTCACGTCCGCATGACCGTAGCTCGTCCTCTCGCACACATTACACACCCGTTTAACACACCCGTTTAATGGCCCCTTGTCCGGGACTACCCAGGTGAGCCAGTACCAGAAAGGTAAAACCAATCTGGATTTTAGTGA
>Ga0126333_1000224_pt1 | contig 11282 bp, 8 predicted proteins | sample InaspJWI54metaG_FD_94488 | JGI IMG/M metagenome (GOLD analysis project Ga0126333, IMG submission 94488) | Marine gutless worms symbiont microbial communities from Oahu, Hawaii - Inanidrilus sp. 2 OAHU.JWI-54 metaG | ecosystem: Host-associated > Annelida > Digestive system > Unclassified | place...
ATATATGAGTAACTGAGAAACATGCCGAGCGAGCTGTAAAATGCAGACAGTCGTCCTGTGGGTGGACGCCGCCTACTTGGGCTTAAGAAAATTTTAGAATTATATGCACAAATTTGTGTACAGGGCGGCATAATAAACAGTTTTTTTTAACTCGCTACTACACGTCAAAATGGTGACACCCTAATCTTGTCCCACATACATAACCTCGTTAAAATATTAAGCATTTTTACTTCAGACTCAGCAGTATATTTTGTAATAATGTCATCAAAGATTCCGTCACACTTGACAGGTGTCCCTACACTACCTCGTAAAATATTTATCACCTTTTTGATTAATACAGGATGAAAGTGGTCCCACTTTTTTGCGCCGCTCCATATTTCAGCGCCTGTGAAGTTACGACCTTACGGCGCTATACAAATACGTTTATTAATATTATTATTATTTCGGTGCACTTTGAGAGCTAGGTGATGTAGATAGGTTTTCACTTCAGGTCTGCTTTTCCCCACGTTGCCAGATCTGGTTTTTATCACTTTCACTTTTACTCTTTCACTTTCGTTTCGTGGCATTGAACGTTGACCTACCACGGTGACCTACAAAACTGATTCAGATTGGATCCAAGTTCAACTACCGTGCCAAATATCTAGGTCAAAAATAATTTCGTTCGACAATTATTGCGCGAGCACATGAACACACACAGCCGACCGACAGCATTACCTGGACCACAACGTGGTTGATAATGGAAGTCGCTATTGTGTAGTCCTGGTGGAGCACACAATTGCTCCATGTTCTTCGTACTGACAATGCAACTGCGTGAATTCATCGCCGTTCGTCGACAGTTAATTCAGGTACAGCCGTTCAATCAGCCGTTCTAACACCTGCTTGCGACGGCTCGGTGAAAAGCCGTCGATAGCACGACTACGTAATAGCATCGAGACTCGTTCACAGCACATGAAGTGAACCGAAGTGATATGAACTGACCTGCAATAAGTCGACCCAGTTATACAAAGCGTTCGTTGGTCACGCGCGTCAGCGACACGACTACAATTCGTATTGACTGGCTGCAGGGAAACTAGGACGGTTAGTGCTCGGTCTGTTATCAAAACAGTTCGCGAATGGAGTTCAGTTCAGTTCGTGTACCGTGAACAAGCCTTTACGCACTGGGCAGCAGTCGGTCCGTGTGAACGTTTACGAGCTTCATTGCGGCTGCGGCCTCCTGGTTTACGACGGAGTTCAACATGGCTCATATTAAGCGCTGGCAATGTTAAACACTACAGCTGTTGCGGTACAGCGGCGGAACGGGAAGCTGGCGAGGTTGATCGAAACAAGTTGCTACAGAACTGGTAGTGATAGTCAGCATCGCCGCAACACGACGCCACTGCTGCATCTAGTTCGGCCCAGAGTCGTCCATGGGTCCATTTTGTGTGACCCGACACAACTCAACTCATCAGCTGACTGACCCAACCCGACCCAACCCAATACTAACCGTCATTGGCTAACATCATCACTTTATTACTCTGTCTGATCAGTTTCTGGTACCTGTCAGATCGGCCATAAAATGAAATTTAACTGCCTGGTGCAACCAAATCTTATCCAACCGTGCTTTAAATGCATTAAAATAATCCTTTCAAATTTTTAGTACTTTTGCTGTAGTGGACCCAACCCAACCCACTGAAAAACTGAAAAATCTCGACCCAGCCTGACCCAACCCAACCCATGGGTCAACCCAACCCATGGACAACTCTGGTTCGGCCTACTGCGTCTGACGGGCGCGAAAACCCGACAAGGGTGTCGGGGTACATGTCTCCCTAACGTGCCCCTTCACATCGAAGATGAATGCCCACGTCTAATACATGGTTTCTTGGGCCCACGCCAGTCTGCGTCGAAACAATATCTCGATCAGCTCAGCCGTTTCTACAAGGGCCACAGTCGTGACTAACATACAGACAGACCGCACCACGCTGCCTGTAGCAGTAGGCCGCATATGCGATGCGGGCTAAAAAAACACCGGATCGGTACAGTCAAAAGCGGGCCCAGGTACTTGAAAATGGGAACGCAGATCGCATGGTCTGGGCTGACTGATTTCCGAAAAGCTTAACAGTTTGTATGTCTGACAGCCAACGCTGTCTCCAATTCTGCACATATTGTTTGGTAAATTTTATGCCTTTAGTGTTTCGGGATTGTTATTTCGGCCACCGGTAAAGCATCCGGCCAGTAAAATGACTGACGAAGTGTTGACGTGTGGCTATCTGTTCGGAGCGAGGTGCAGATTGTTTGCATATGGTCCGGCCGACGCCACAGTCATCCCACAACCCTATTATCTCTTGCCACATGAAAATCCAGAATGTTTTTTTACCCGCGCGACGCTATGCTAGAGCGGGTACTAGCTATGGCCCTGTGTCTGTATGTCTGTCTGTCACAAGTCGTTGTTCTATCAGTATGGACGGACGGATCGAGCTGGTTTTTGGCACGTAGGCTTCTTTCGACAGTGTTATAAGGAAATTCAGGTATGTACAAAATAAGAGTACTTTCCTATTAAACTTTGTCCCAAACTCCGGACTTTTGCTTCGGCATATCGATCGTCGAACGTGCTATCATCTTAGCTACAGAAAGATGACGCTCAGAGCGTGATAAATTCCACCGTCGTAGGTCAACTAAGTTGATAACACCTCCAAGCTCCGACAGTCGACCGCTGCAGTCTATCACATGTGATCGTCAAGCTCTGTCTACAGCACGATACAGTCGCGCGGGTCAATTAGCGACAGCTGATACTTGTACCTTTCCGGTATCGGTTTACCCATGTTGTCCATGTAAAGAGGCCGTTAAACGGCTGTTTTTATGCTCAGGTGCCCAGACGACGGGGAGCACTCCGCTCGGTTTGCTTGTTGTTTGAATCTGCCACTGAACTGAATACAGCATGCACATCATGCATACAGACCTGGCTAGTGGACCCGTCGGCGGGCGACGACGACAGAGCGCCGTCAGCACGCCAATAACTGACGAACGAAGCAATTCGCGAACAGTCGACAAGACGTGCGGTGCCGGCGCTCGACCTGGTCGTGTGAATGGTCGGTCAGTCGGCGGCCGGCGTGCTGCCTGCCTGCTTGCCCTCAGAGACTGATACACATGCCGCCGGCGCCGTCTGCCTGCGCGCGGCCTGCATACACGTCCGCCTCGCTTCCCGTCAATAATCAGCTTCGCCGCCGTCGCCGCTGCCGCGTCAAAGAGCCGCGCCGCCGCCGCTGCTGCTGCTGCTGCGCCTGCTGCTGCAACTGGCACAGCGTACGCGCTGAACTGTTTCCGACGCCGGAAAATGTCGCGACGATACGTCTAAATAGAGAGAAAATTGCCGGAAACCGGCGTCAGCCACGTCTCGATTATTGTACAGTTTTGTTTCTGGATTGTCTTCCCTCTTCGGCGTTTAGGTCGTATTGTCAGACTTTTATGCGTTTTGCGAATACTGTGTGATGTAATTCTTATTTTTATCTAATTTATTTTTTTTATATAATTCTTATCTGTAATTACATTACATTACAATTCTATTGTATTTTAATCTCTTGTATGTTTATTGTGTTGTATGAATGTTAAATGTACGGGCACTTTTCTGTCACTTGAAGGACAGTAAAAGTGAAAAGATAGGTTTTCAGACGTTTGATCAGATCGTCCACAAACCCAACACTGCTTACATTACCTCTTGCACATCGAAGGAGACCAATTTCAGTCACTTATTCATCGTCATCATCGACTAAGATCTGCCGACAAACTGCTATGCATATTAAAGTTTGCAAGGACCACCAGGCAGCAGATTCAAAAGCTCTTCTATTTGTTATTATTAAAGCACTGTACAGTGTAAATGACCTTGCGTTGTGTGATTGTGTACTCCAGCCGTTTGGCTACTATAGCCTATAATCAATAAATTGATAGACTGGTTGATGTATTGATTCTAAATGCCGATAGAGATGGCATGGTGCTGAGTGGTGTGACGTGCTGAGGCAGATAAGCTGCCGCTATGATTCGCTGCTAACGATATACAAATCCAGTGATGTGGTAATTTAGTCCGATAACACAACACATTCCAGGCGAGATTTTGGTTTTGGACTGTGGGGACACGACTGCATCAACATCCAAGTCGGAGTTTTTTTTTAATGTCATGCCTTTGACATAGATCGGAAGGCCGGACTGTCGGCTGTGATTCCTCTGTCGTGCATACATCGCATCCATCAGATTTTACTCTGTGTACTGAAAGGCATTATGTAATGTCAACTCGAGCTCATTTCATCATTATCACTGAGCCGCATCGCCCGCACGTATAGCGTGGTCTGTGTGTTTGTATGTTGGTCACACGGACAAGCTGTACAAAACGACTGAACCGATCGCGATTTGTTTGGAAGCAGACTTACGCGGACGAAAGGAACTTTTTATTAGATGGAATCTAGATAAACCGGCGGAAACCGCCGGAAAGGGGCATACTGTGAAGTGAAGAAATTACGCACAGGTGGGTGTGCGGTAGCGATGCAGCTCTTTGCCAAATTACTTTGGACTTGTTCGAATTGTAACACCTTCAGTTTTTTTGACTCTGTTGGTTGGGCGGCAGGAAGGGCATTCGGCCTGTAAAAAAGTGAGTGGCGGGGTGCTGACGTGGTTATCTGTCTGGAACGAGGTGCAGACTTGCACATGGCCCAGCTAATGCCATTGCCACTCACTTGTTTCAGTAAAATCCAGATTGGTTTTATCTTTCTGGTACCGGCTTGTCCGAGTAGTCTCGGAATAAACGGCCGTTACAAGTGTGTATGTATGTTGTTCGAATTGTTAACGTTGATTTTTTTAGCTGGACCCCATCATCATCATCATCATCATCATCGTCATTGCTCTTTATTAAAAGTTGACACACAACTTTTGACAAGATATGAGTAAAAGCGAAAATACAATAATACAGTGAACAACAACTACGACGATTAATACAACATACGAATGATAAAGTCACAGTCATTCAAGTCAGTACTACGTCATGAATCCTCATCCTCAGATATATCACGTTTCGCTGGACTTGAAATCAGATGACTCTGACTCCTCTGACTCGGACTGCGTGAACTCGGCCGTGCAAATCGTTCCTGTGCAATGCGCATTACGGCAGGAAGGATGGAAGGATGGGCCGGTGATTGGGCGGCGGTGATGTGCACGGTTGATACTGCGACTGGTGTCTGCTGCTGCTGCTGCTGGAGCATCGCCAGCGTGAGTGAACAGCTGCGGCGCGTGTGCGCTTTGTGGCCTTGTAATGTAGGCCGGCCACGTCCGATCGATCGCTGCTGCCATTCAGTGCTCCTCGCCAGCTCGCCAGCAGATCAACGAACGTATCCGTCATCCACAGCGCAATCTCTGCCATCAAACACCCGCCGTCTCGGCGCTATCGTTCGCAACTCTCGGTTTACGCAATCAGCGTCTGTCGACACGCACCTACTATCTGTAGTTACTTCGCCTGCCCCAGGGGTATAGGAAGTATTGTAGTGAGCGTGCTTGTGTCCGCTCGCATATCTCAAAAACCACATGTCAAAACTTCACCTAGTTTTCTGCGCCTGCTTGTAGCCTGTGGCGATGGCTGGGTGCTTCGACGACGACACTGCAATATGCTACATACTTCCTGTTTTGTGGATGACGTCACGTTATCACGCAACAAACCCCGTAGCGCGTAGGGCTCGCTGTATAAAATATTTTGACGTATTCGGCAGGGGCGCCACACTGATTTTGTCGTCGAATAGATTAACAACAAATTGCGCACCAAGGGCGAAATCTGCTGTCCACGATTGTCTTGTATGACCGTATGTGTAAAACACGCCGCACCAGCGTGCGTTATATCGCTAATCCAACAACCCGCCGATAATTTACTGCTATCCACCGTGCTATGCTGCCACTTGACATCAGTTTCGCTTGCTGTTTATCTACAGCGGCAGCCGAACCAGACTTTTCACTGTATCCCCGCTCGCCTGCTACGAGCCAGCTGATATTTTCTCCAGTCCCGTACGGCAGCGCAGTATTGCGATGAGCGTGTCTGTCTGTCTGTCTGTCTGTCCGCCTGTTCGCATATCTCACGAACCACATGTCCAAACTTCGCCAAATTACCGCTGTCTGTTTCCTGTGACCGTGGCTCGGTCATTCTCCGCCGCCGGCGTCGGGCAGCGTTGCGTAGTTCCGGTTTTTGGATGACGTCATGTTTGCCCACGAACAGCCTGGCAAAGACGACGCAAGTAGGACGTCTATTCGAAGTGACTCAGCAGGGGGCAGCGCCGGACCGGGGCGGAGTCTGCTGTCTACGACTGGGCTGTAGCTTGCACTGCCGACGTGCTTAGCTGTAACTGAGGCAGAAATTCGCAGAGCGGGATGACGACCGACGTCAACGGTGACGAGGGTAAGGGACAGAAAGAGTGCAGACAAGAAGCAGAGGTAGTTTATCTCCGGCTGCAGTGAATAAAGCGGACCGCAGTTGCTGGCGTTGATTCTCTGAGCAGTCACGACAGCGCTGAGTGACGATAGAGCAAAAGTGTAGCTATAGTTTCTGTACCAGTTTTTTCGCCAATGCAACCGCCAGAATCCCGACTGACGATGGATGTCCAGGCCCACCAGAAGCTGTAGCCAGGACACCACGCCATCTAGAAAACGGGGCTATAAAATCGGCAAGCACATTCACCAGATCTATAATCTACATTATAAGCTGCAGAAAGCTATTGGCTAGGCCTATAACGACGTCATCCACTCAACTGGAAGTGCTCAGCAATGTCGCTGAATGAGGACTGAGCTACGGTCACAGATAATATGCACAGAAAATTTAGTTAAGTTTGGGCGTGTGTTTTTGGGATAAGCAAGTGGACACACAGACATAACAGACACGCTGATCACAATACTTCGCTCTGAGGCAAAGTGGTGATCACATTAGACCGCCCGTGTCGAATGTCGTAAACGCCCGTCTCCGTAGAAACTGCCGTTTATGAGTCATAAACGACCGTTTCTATGTACGACGGGGCGCAAAATAAGCGTGCAGCCACTTATCACGTATGTATTATATTGCACGGTATTCTCGAGTGCTAGTAGGTCCTATGTCTACGGGCACCTGCGTCGCACATTGCCAGTTTTCAAGAAATGCGTTACGGTAGCGTTCACCAGATGGCAGCGTCTGTCGGCCGCCACAGTGTTCCAATCTGATACCTGCAACGCCATGCTAAAGTGCAAAATCACGATGCTCGATTGTTCATCTCAAAATGATTGCGCTATAGTTAAGTATTTATTTCTTTATCAGTTTCTAGTTATGTTGCCGGTATGTTCTCGTCCCGGCTGTTCAGTGTAGTTAGAAACTTTATATAGTTTTATTATCTCTTTTGTCTGTCTTTGTTTTACTTTTGATTTTACTACGTCTGCATATTTGTGCGAATAATGATCGCCATTTTATGACCTACTTTTACGCTCCTATGTTTACCATTGTTGTCTCGAGCGGTATATGTAGTAAGTTATACCACTTCAGCCAGCTCTGCTGTCTACAGACAGGTCTTCGCGCGCTGGTTTCATTGAACCGTGGCGCCGCGAGTCAACCTGTCTGTGGAGCGGGTGAGCAGCCTTATCTGAAATCAGCGAACGGCAGCTCATACTATTGCACTGCAAAAATTGTAACATGAACACTACACTGAAATGACTGCCGCAAAAAATTGTCGTTTTCCAAAGTCTGTGCATTTTAAGCGTCCAAATTCTAGTTTTTATGCCAAATAGGCCTATGTAGTTGAGGTTATGGCGCGAGCGAGGCCGCGTTGTAATTTCAACGGAGCGCCATACACGTGGGGTAAAAAATTGTGATTTTCGACAAATAACTCGCGATATCTTGAAAACTGCATATACAAGGTACGAGCATATACAGCTTCAATAACAGTCGCTCCAATCTTGCTCCGCGACATAACTGATTGGGGCACGATTTTGCGGGAAAATGCAAAAACGTGAACCCTATTCAAATTACATCACGGTCCGAGCAGTACTTTGCAAGGAAAGTCATTCCGTGGTTCGCAATTTTTGGAGCGATAACAATAGGTTACCTGTGTACTGCAAGTCTTCCGACTCGTTCCTGAAACTGTATCCCTCGAAATGTAGCCTGTACAATAGTCTGCAGGGGCGAATGTCTTCACTCATTTCCTCTCGCCGGCCGCCGCCACTGTCAACTCGAAAGCAATGAGTATACAGTAATATTAGGGTTGACGTGAGCGCATAACGAAGTACAAATAGCGCGGCGACATAATCAGCGGTCCGCATGAAACTCGGCGGGACGCTATCATCAGGTGCGTGATTACAGCGGGGCTCCTGCGGCAATGCGCGGGCGGTCGATGCGCCGCCGCCGCTATTTTGATGTCCCCTATATTGAGTTACCGAACTCATTGCATCCGACATAACGACTTACCGGCGCCAGTCTTCCTCCGTAGCTTCTTCGTATTCGCGCCTATTGGTATGATGACGATTCGTATACACGCGCGCGACTGTATATGCAGCGCAGATCTTTTCTGCATCGAATGGCCAGACGGGAGGTGACGGTTGACTGCAGACGAATCTCGGGTGCGACAGTCATTTGGCTAAGCAGTAACACGTCAGTCTACCGTGTTGTTTACACGCCAATATTCGATAACTATACAAGCAAGTCGTTGCAGTGATGGTAGCCGGAGGCCGCATCGCCGCTACTCCTATCTAACACGAGTCCACATCCAAACGGCATCTCGATTGTTCAGCCGTTTTTCTATGGCTTATTGCCAACATGTCCGACGAACACGCAGACAGACAGACCACGGAACGTCAGTAACAATAGGCCGCATTAATGAACTGAAGTACAGGGTGGGCCAAAACCGGACTGTTTTTTTGAGAGTTGATAACTTTGTAACAGTTCGTGGTAAGGTGTGCGATATGTCAAGGTTTTTGTCCAGAAAAATGTATAAAACTTGGATGTCAGTGAAATTAAATATTCTTTGCGTCGTTTGCATAAAATTAATATTCAGACGAAATTCAATATGGCAACCCTGGCCTTGATAACCAGTCAGTCTTTTAACTGCTGATCGCTCGGTTTAATGTGTCCTGGCTTGGCTGAGCCCAACAATCCAATAGCATGCATTTCAGCTGATCGATGTCTCAACTGGCAATCAAACAGTCCGCATCTAAATTCTGTGGATTATGCAGTGTGAGGCCTTGCAACATATGGCGTATCATCACAAAATTTCATACACTGATCAGCTAAAATGGATTCTTAGGCTCAGCTAAGCCAGGACAGACGGACGTGTTCAAGAACAGGCTGAACACATACTTGTTCCACCGCTGCTACGAAACTGTTTGACTTTAATGACATTTCCTTTCCTAGTCATTATCTTCCCACCAGAACAGTGGTCACTGTAATAGTTTTTACTGTTTAGGCACTCTAAAATGTCTATGATAATGATGATGATGATAATGATGACTTTGAGGACACATTGAACCGATCGATCGATCAGCTGTTAAAAGACTTACGAAGGTTATGAAGGCGAGGGATGCCCGTATTGAATTTCAGCTGGACTAACTGTGCATGCTGATTACTGTTGCTGTTATTTTCACTGTTTGTTTGAGTAAAAAGTTGGGTAAAATTCATTCTTTGACGTCACATTCGGCATAATTTCAAATGCATTGAATATTTGTGTAAACTACGCAAAAAATATTTGATTTTTACTTGTCATCTTAATTTTTTTCTAGACAAAATTTGGAAACTTTTGACATATCACACGCTTTCCTATCCCTAACTGTTGCAAAGTTCACAACTCTCAAAAACAGTCCGGCGGTTTTTGGCCCACCCTGTAGTTCTGCCAGTTCGGTTCATTTCAGTCGCGGTGATGCGAACGACATTTGCTCTATGTCACGAATGCAATCTGTTGGTATGCGGTAGGGTCTATGTAACGGTACGGTGTCCGTCTGTCCGACCGTCCGTCTGTCTGTCCGTTTGTCCCGTCTGTCGACCGCTGCAGCAGCGTGTGGCGGGTTTGCTGCAGGCAGGAGATATCGATCGACACCGGCAGCAGCTGGGCGCCCGGCAGCACGGCGCACAGCAGCACGGCGGTCAGCAGCAACTGCGAACAGTGAGTGATACGTTGTCAGTTGACGTAGGAAGCTGAATACAGACTTGTTCTGCTGGAAGACAAAGACGTCTCCAACAGCGCTGTAGATCGCTGGAAGCAGTTCCTGTATCAACAACACGTCTCGGTAGACTAGGCCCTATATCCGTTGACTTTCGCCTTAGGTTCGACGGAAATAACGTCGATGCAGCCGAGTTCGGACATCGCGACCGAAACAATTACCAACTTAATGAAATTGTGACGCGTGCGTAGGAGACAGCTAATGACGACGCGCTTCTTGTTGCCGAATTTTCCCGTCAGCAAAAAAATTAACCAAAATTCGTGGTTCGGCAACTTGTTCGTAAGCAACACAAAATAACTTGACGTTGAAATTAGTGACTTTTTGAATTTGTCACGACTTCAGCGGAACAACTGTTAAAAACCGCGCAGAAACGACACCCCTTATCCGATCTATATAAAATTTTGCACGGTGGTAGGTATCACCGAAGTAATCACGTATGCCAATTTTGGTGAGAATCAGTTGATGGTTTTTTGAGTGGCGGTGGGTCATATTTCCCTCTTCCCCATAGGCTTTCATCGTTGCCCTTACAACACTCTCGCACTACCGCCCGAGTGCGTGATCACGACTTCAGCGGGGCAACTGTTAAAAACCGGAGTGATCGGACTGTAGTTGCAGAAGATGCAAGTGTATGGGCCCTCAGGTAGTAGGGCCGAAACATACGCTGACCGCGTGGGGATGCTGCTAATTAATCATAACCGCAATAATGTTACGAAAGGAAGGGACATATGGACACACAGTGAGCGAGTCGTCTGTGTACATAGCTACACTGTGAGTCAAAAAACAACGACACACCATAGTCTTGTCCATAACTTTGCTAAATGTTTACCGATTTTTGAAATTCTTTCACTGTTAGACTCAGCAGTAAATTTGCAATAAAGTTACATTTAGAAATCCCACCACGCCTTGATCATATCCCTTCACTATATTGTGAAATATCCATGTTCAAAAAATCGCCATGCTCAAGGAGTAAGTGCAGTGAAATGCCGTGTAAGACTTAGCCACTCAAAAAACCGTTTCTAAATATACCCCTTTGTCTGGTGGAATAAGCAGTCTTTAGTTCCCTAACAGAAAGATGTTCACATAAGTCATATTAAAAATCACATGACCCACTG
>Ga0126333_1000226_pt1 | contig 11272 bp, 9 predicted proteins | sample InaspJWI54metaG_FD_94488 | JGI IMG/M metagenome (GOLD analysis project Ga0126333, IMG submission 94488) | Marine gutless worms symbiont microbial communities from Oahu, Hawaii - Inanidrilus sp. 2 OAHU.JWI-54 metaG | ecosystem: Host-associated > Annelida > Digestive system > Unclassified | place...
GGGTGTCGGGGACAGAGCCTGGAATGCACCATCGCCTTGTTTCCTTGTTGCTACTTATGGCCATGGCTCGATCCTCCTGTGGCGGCATTGTGATGCCTTATGTACTTCCGGTTGTACTGATGACGTCCTATAATGAAACCCATAGAGGCATGTCGATATCGTTGTATATAGCAACGCCACTGCAGCACTGTGCACAGGCTAACAGCCGTTCACAGCTGCTTCGTGTTAGTAACTTGACGTTCTTGTCAAAGATTGTCGCAGGTGCAACTGTATGAAGTTGTGTCACGTTGTTAGATGTAGTCGTTACTTTAATTAGGTCTGAAAAATCTTACAGGCAGGGCCAATGTGCACTTTTGCGGCCGTATGCTGCAATAATAACGGTCGATGCAATAACAGATCAGTGTTCTGCGGATGCTTTCGGTTATTTTAATGAACAGCGTAGTGCCAGTTTTAAGCGAGTTAACTAGTATTTAGATAGACGGCTATTACTCATTAGCCCAATAAAATTCCTCATTACTGACACCCGGAGCAGGGTCTATAAAACGATCGAACGTCTGTTTGTACGTTCGTCCGTCTGTCCCATCGATCAACAGAAGCAGCGGCGTCCAGCGGATATGCTGCTATGCTGCTGAGCGCCCCGCTGCCAGGAGATATCGATCGGCAGCTGCGGGCGCCGTGAGCAGGCGCTGGCACTCAACAGCAACGGCGCTCAGCAGCAACTGCGGGCAGTGTTGTGTTGACTTGACAGCTGACGTAGGAGGCTGGATACCGACGTTGCATTTGACTTTGTACATTGTGCTTGCTTATTAACTTGTCCAGTGTGGTCGAAATCACAGATGACTGTGGAATTCAATGCAATCACGAAAAACGTGTTAACATATTAAAACAATTTTCTGCAAAAACTGCCAGCACAACATTACTGTCAAATATCGCGGTAGCTTCTCATAGTGCAAAGTAGTGCCATGCATATTCATTAGTGGTTCACAAAAGAACTGTCGGAAAACTGTTCGGCGACGCTATCTCACAGAGACAGCAAATCTACACGGTGGGCCATTATTGCTCGAGCTCATAGCTACAAACGGTATAACTAATACTATGCTGATCTCCATAACGTAAAAATCGCTTAAATTTGAGCGCTATAGCTTTACTATACTCGTTATGTTACGACGACTGGGAACTTTATTTTGCGCTGTGCAAATGCGCTCATAATAATTGTCACTCATCATCCTCATTGCCAATAGTGCAGACATGAGGTATATAGTGAAATACTCGTACTGAGGTGGTGGACCAGTTTAAATACCAGGCTTAACTGGTTTGCCTGCGTGATTAACCTTGCAAGCCTCGTCTTAACCATTTTTATCGTTCCGTTCAAATGCGACATTAAGCCTACGCGTTATTACGCACCGTTTTACTTAGACATTAGTTAGATTACACATCGACAATTAAACGGTTCCAAAAATGCCCACCGTGTAACTTATCTGAGACAAAGATTATTTATAATAGGCCTATTTGCTAACATTAATAACTGCCGTGCGAACATGTCGGCCGACCAATCAAAATACACGAAACGTAGGCCTACATGTGTAGGCCTATGACTTTACAGTCTACTTAACTTGAACATCGTTGTACCTACGACACAACCGTACAAAAATTAAGGCATAATCGACTCGCGATCAGTTAAGTGCACGCGGCAAGACGCCTCGCTGCACTTGTTCTGTACAGACTTAATATTACTATTTAACTACATCCAACCAACCATCGGTGTCGCACTATTATTATGCACACAGCAAACCATTTCATTTGTGCCCAAAAGTACACATATCAAAATTAGCCCTACAAACTGACAGACTACAGCACTAAGCATGGGCGGATCTAGGATTTGGAAAATGGACTCATTAGGGGATTGGGTACAAAAGTAGTCATGGTGGGGTCCACGAAAAACCTCTGGAAGGGGTAGGGCTAAGCTTTTCGGTTAGTTTGCAAACCGATTAACAGAAGCCACTAACCGGTTTGTAACAGGTTAACCAAACACGGCCTTAATTTAATCATGATAACGACTGGTGCAGCACTAGGCTTGGCTCTGTGATGTCACCGCAACACGGTACAGTGAATAGTGATGTGCTTATTTCCGATATCGTTTGATTAATCCATGCTGCTGAGATTCGCAGCGTCTAAAGTCAAACCAACAATTGTTGATAAACTGCGATTTGCAGTTTTGCACAATACGTCGACTGGAGGTGCGCCAGTTGGCCGCCATCTTGTCGGTTTCGGGTCGATTAATTTGCAAACCGTTTAACCGGTTAACGGGGAACATCCCTAGTAGGGGTCTAGGGACACTGTCAATCTTCTGTGAATTCGTGCACAGTGAAAGGAAACAGACTAATAACTGACAGCTTAAAATAAAATTGTAATCAGGCGAGAGGGCGTTCGTCCGAACCGAGTAAACTGCTCCTGGGTCCGCCATTCCGCCACTACTGAACATCATAACAGCGCTTCCACACAGCTCGTCGGTAAGTCACAACATAACGACAACCTCGCGTCGCGTCAGTTTTTATCGAAACTGTTCTTCACTTTATTAGCGTCGTAAAATAATAACGTGAAGTTCCTACTATGAGAAATGCGCGATTTTTACTGCGCGGCGCACTGCGTGCAAACACGAGATATGCCGTCATAATTCTACGACCTTGCTAGCCGCCGTAGTCGGTCACTCCATATCACTCTTGAGTCACAGGTTTTGTTTTCGACAAATATTTCCCTGTTAAAATGGCCTGTAAAGGTCAGAGGATCACTCAAAGTCATCGTAAATAACACGGCATCGATATACCACGTGACTTCGTATTAGTGTTCCCGTGTAACTAGGCCTACATGCCTGCATGTCTTCTGCTGTGTCCAAGATGCAATGATAATAACCGAATTTATAACGCGCAGTGTCAAGAAATTTTAGAATCTGGCGCGGCGGCCAGATACGAGCCGAAAATCGTACACTCTCACCCCACCATAGGTCTATTTGCGCTGAACGCCGCTCATTTTAGTGCGACCCTCGTGGGAGTTGGACAAGAGTTTGGTGGAAGAAAAGATTGATAAACTGACGAAAGCTCCGTATGCTGAAAATAAGTCTGCGTCGACCCTCGTCCAGTGCCGGATTAATGCCAACCGAGGCCCGTGGCAATTATTTGCCCGAGGCCCCTTACTTACGCGAGACAAAGACCTATCTAAACTGTATGCATGCGAGCGAGTCGACACTCGACAGTGGCACGAGTGGCACAGCCAGCCACTCGAGTCGACACGACATGCTGGCAATTATTTCGTCCCGATATCAGTACGGCCCATTTATATTTTGTGTTGTAGAAGTTATGTCAAATTACTTAATTACTGACGGGCTGAAATTTTTTTCTCTACTTCCGGAGGCCCCCCTGAGGCCTGAGGCCCGTGGCATTTGCCACATCTGCCACATGGTTAATCCGGCACTGCCCCCGTCCCTCGGATCACAGCAATGACGCTGGCCGCAGTCCGGCGGCAGCACGCGCCCTGGGTGCAGCAAACCGGCTGCAGGTCGTTAATTGCTGCTTACCGGCTATCGATCGACGGGACAAACAGGCGGACGGACGGACACCCGACCGTTACATAGACGCGGCCAGCATCAGTAAGTTTAACGAAGCTTTCCAGCGTTCTGACAGAGATCACGGACAAACGGATTGTGACAGCATATGCCGCGTCACTGATACGCAATGTCGCACGTGCAACCGTGGCCTACACAATGCGCGCAAAACCCGCACACATCGGTTTATTGAACAACCGACCGAAACACAACCGCAGAATGACAAGAGAACTAAAGTCACTACATGCAGCAATCAACAATACTTACTAGGCCTACTGACACTTCGGACGGTTTTCAATACTTATCTAAAATGCTGTAGTGCTCGTATCTCATTACAAGTGCTGCAATGCGCAATAAAATTTCAGTTTTTTCTGTGTAAATTACACGACGATTTCTCTACAGTAACTTAGGATACCCGTATAATTTAGTATCACAAAACACGTTTTATTGCAAGCACTAGCAGTGTGACAGCTAGTACTTCTAAAAGACATTTCACGCTTTAAAACGTTCATAGGAAGGCCATTGGCTGCATGTCATATTAAGCAGAAAATTAACGCCTAGGCCTATTTGCAACTATACGCCTCAATGCAGGGTTACTTACATGTAAGTAGTAATTTGCATAATACGGTCGGGTTCTAACCCTAATACATTGCTTACTAGACATGGGGGCCTGAGCTCTTGTCTAGTAAGCGACATAATAGGGTTAGGACCCGACCCCTATTATGCAAATTAGGCGGCTCGTGATTGGCTGGGGTTAGGAGGCGTGGCCTAGGCGCTTTTAGCCAATAGAAGTCGAATTGTTCCAGTACATACAAGTGTTCCCTACTCGTGTAGAATATACTAAGACGCCCAAACACTTGAAAATGTCCGACAATCATCGCTCATACGAAGTCAACAAATGAAAATTATGCAGCGGATCATCACAACAAACCCAAGCTTGACCTTTTGGATTTCTATGCTCGCTTCTTTTAAAACTTTTTTATGAAGTTTCAGTTTTATTCATTTGCAGTGCATATTGATCTTAACGCAACAAAATGACAAGACAAACAGGGTCAAGCCTTGGCAGCGAAAAAAAACGTTGAAGAAATCAAAAGCATCGCTTAGAAAAAAAACGTTGAAGAAATCAAAAGCATCGCTTAGAACGCAGTGCAAAACCGGCAGGATTACGTAGCTTTTAATTATTCATCAATAAAAGAAATCATAATTCCCCATTTGTACATGTGGCCCATAAAATCGCATACGTGTCTGCACTGAAAATCAAATAATAAGCAGTACGAAATTTGGCTTTTCTTGATGGCGCCGCCTGCGGCACAGAATAAAATTGACACGGTACATACGAAAGAACTACAACCCTTTCACTGTACACACTACACAACATGGAATCAGGACTTATTAAAATTGCATGGCTTAACAGCGTTTCAATTAGTACCAGCCTTAGCCCAGCATGTGTCATCCACTTTTTGAGCCATCCGTACAAACTTCATTTTTGTCGCGGCGTTGCGTTATGAGTAAGCAAATTGGCAATGCCTGACGGTTCGTGGTGCGAGTAATTCTGCCGGCAATAACGACTAACAACGTCAAAACCCGTGCTGGGAAGAACAAAGCTGAGTTCAAGACATATTTGCGACATAACGAATAATGATTTCAACAACAACGGTACCGTGATAACTCTCATACACAAACAAATGTAAACACAGACAGACAAACAGACAACTTCACTGGTTAATAGGCCTAACTGAAACATCAGTGGCACAAAATCACTTGATTCGAATAATGTGAACGTTAAGCTCTTATACCTAACCTGTTACAATGTTGCCAGCATGGGCCATTGAACTGCGTGCACCGTACAACTTCTGTACAGATCATTACATAATTATACAATACAAAGTTGAGCGTTTTGTCAGAAAAACAGCAATCCAAGCAATCCTATAATGTTTTCGCGAAAACGCGCGTCACGCTTGGTCACTGCGCTGGCCCACAAAATGTATGTATCGGTACAAAACCAAGATGGCTGTTATTCGCCACGTTGTTAATTGTTCGCGAATGACATGCTCAGATCGCCCAGTGTCGACTGGCGGCAGTGAAAGACGGTCTGGGAACGTCGTGTGTAGCGCGCATGCTGCTTCGAACAACAAACTCACAGCAACGCACAGTGCCTTGCCAGAAAACGTAGGCTGCTGATAGACTAGAAAATCCGTCAGTCGAGGTCGCACCGACCACCTTGCAGCTGGTGTTACGTTTACAGTTTCCAATCCAGGTCTGTTTTATTCTCAGTCACGTTGCCGAGACTGCAGGGTTTTTTTTCAATTTCATGGTCACTTTCGGCTAGACTTTGTCTGACTTGAATTTTGACATGTGAACTTGTCCTAAACTGGACCAAAGTAAACCACCGTCTCGTGCCAAATATCTATGATGAAGGTCATTTCGTTTGAAAGTTATCGTCGGAACACACACACAGACGTAGCAGACCGACTGCTTTACTCGGTCACTAACAAAGTGGTCGGTAAGAGTCGATACACACAAAATGACAGTCGTGAACACGGCCGCATTCACGGGTACTCTGTCGACACGAGCTGTTTTCACGGCCCGTGAACATGGCCCGTCAACATGGGTGGAGTGTATGGACGCTAATAATCGCGATCGCACGGCAGGCTGGCTACTCGTTCTCGGGCAGATCGACAATGGTCGACAGCGAGTGAGGCTGGGTGACGATAGCCGCAGACGGCGACGGCGGCGGCGGCGGCCCGGTCATCGGCGGCGGCACGGCCGAGCCGGCGTCCGCGTCGTCGACCGTTATACTCACGCCCTCGGCGGTCGCACCGAGGCCTCGGCGGGCGCGGGCGTGCTGGCGCCAGGTGCGCTGGATTAGCCGCGCGACGACGTACTCACGCTGGCGCTTCATCGTGCTGCTCACCGGGTTGTAGTTCTTGCGTTCGGGGCCCTGCTTCAGGTCGCCCAGATCGCCGCCGCCTTCGGTGCCCGTCCCGAGAAAGTTCTTGGTGAGCGCGTCAAGTATGTCGACGCAGTGGACGCGGTCGTCGTCGCAAATCGGGATGTCGAGCAGCACGAGCCGGTAGTGGTTCGGCAGCGCAATTCGCAGCGGCTCTTCGAGTCGGTCGACGAACTCGCTCAGCCGTTCCAGCGGGATGTACTGCGACGCCTTTTCGTCGAACAGCTCCCAGATCTCGTCACAACAGACTCCGCTCCCGCGCATGGCTCCCAGATCTCGTAGTACATGTCGAAGTCGTCCTGCGTCAGGCCCTGCTGCACGTCCTCCGTCGCCTACACGCAATCCCGCCGAAGCACCGGCCGTCAGAAAATGCCGCAGCAAATAGAAAAAGGTTTTAAAAAGTAAAGGTACCCATTTTAACGACTGCGTGCAATTTAACGCAGACTGTCGACGTCGAAGCCAATGGGCGTGAACAACCTGGAATCGCTACACAGCCGCGCCGTGCACGGCCGGGGATCGAACTCACGACCTCTTTATCACAAGTCCGACGCGGCGACGCCCTACCATCGCGCCATTACGCCACCCCGATCTTTCCAGTAAGACATGTAGCTAACTAGTTTTACAAGCGCCCTCGTGACAGGTTCTCACAAGAAAGAGTGCACATAACCGTCCTTATTGTATTGTACTGTTAAAGCGACGAGACTTCGGCGTACCTGGCTGAAGTTTTCGAGAATGACGGCGATGTACATGTTGATGATGACGAGGAAGCTGATCACGAGGTACGTGACGATGTAGACGATGACGAGATGTACTGCGGGATGCAGGTAAGTAGGCAGGTGAGCAGGTAACCAGGTAGGCGATCAAACGTACATCGGGATGCAGGTAGGTGACTATCGACCTACGTGCGGGATGTAGACAGGGAGACAGGTGAGTGACCAGGTATAACGGGATGCAGGCAGTATGGTGCAGTATGGTGACGATGTAGACGACAGCTTGGCCGCGGTTGCCGCAGTCGCCGTGCGGCTTGAAGTCCGTCGGCGTGCTGTTGCACTTGTCCTCATCTTCGCCTCGGCCTCGGTCTCGAGACCTGGGGCCAGATTTACAAAATATCTTACGATTTATCATAAGATTATCGTCAATTTATCGTATGATCGACTTATGATAGTGACTTACAACGTGCTAAGCTCTTTCCCAGGAATATCGCAAGTTAGTTTACGAACGCTATCTCAGACGATCGCACGATTTTGCAAGTGAATTGTACTTCAGAAAAGCCTTGCGTTCTTGTTGAGATGTTTTGCAAATTAGAAGTCGCCGTAAGCCGGTCGTAAATTTGGCATTATCGTAAGATAATCATAAGATTATCTTAAGATATTTAGTAAATCAAGCCCTTGGTCTCGGTCTTGGTCTCGGTCTCGAGACCAAGCGTTTGGAATCGGTCTCAAAATTTTGATCTCGGCTTCGGTCTCACTGTTTTGGCTTCGGTTTCGATTTCGGTCTCGAGAGTTCGGTTTGTTGCACTTGTCCTCGTTCATCAGCGCCGCCAGCACGCCGTCCCAGCCCGCCGACGTCGAGATCTGGAAGAGTATGATCATGCTGTGGAACAGCGTCTCGAAGTTGAAGATGTCGTCGACACCGTAAATGTGCCGCACGTGCATGAAGAACGACATGCCGAATATGGCGTAGATGAACATGACCAGGAACAGCAGGAGGCCGATGTTAATGAGCGCCGGCATGGAGACGGCGAGCGAGAAGAGCAGCGTTCGGATACCCTTGGCCGACTTGACCAGTCGCAGGACGCGACCGACCCGAAACACTCGCACGACCCGCAGCAGTGTCGGAGAGACCATGTACTCGCGCACGTACTCGTCTAGCGCTAGACCTGCGTCGCACAAAGTTTTGCTCTGCCGTGAAGTGCGCCTTGCAGATGGACCGAATAATAATACTATTAGCACGCACTGCATGCGTAGCATATATATGCGGCCTGTTTATACAGACAGAGTAGCGTGTCTGTATGTCTGTTAGTCACGACCGTGAGCCTTGCAAAAGCAGCCGAACCGATCGAGATGCGGTTTGGGGCAGAAGCGAATGTGCTGAAGGAACCAAGAAAGGGACAATTTGGGGAGGGGTTTCCGACCCAATGAAAAACACTGGAATTTTCGGCTGCACAGTAGGCCTACGGAAAACAGCTCATCATTACTGCCGCCGACTGTAATGCTCCCATCTGGCCGGTGTCACGTTAAATTGTCCAACATGAAAAATCCGCTCCTCTGCGATGCGGCTGTTCGCAAATTACAATCTAGTTTACTTTTGTGCAAGGCAGGGCAGCAGTAGACATGTTTCGTATGGCACATGAGCATGCGCTGTTGTAGTGAAGCGAGAAGCGGTTACCCTTTTCATAAATCCTTCTCATAGTATACTCTCTCTTCATCTCTCGGGACTGACTCCAGGGACTTTTGCTGTTACTGTTTCTTCTGAGCATATCTGTTTTTGTTTTATTTTTTCTTAACTTTTAATGGCTCGGTGCACCAGATTAAGCTGGCTGTCAGTTAGTTTCCGAGCGCACGTAAACATACGATGTCGTATCGTATATCGTTCTCGCCTAGGATGGATGAGATGACGACGACGAAGTCGAAGACGTTCCATGGCTCGCGGAAGTAGTAGTGACGCAGCGCGATGATCTTCATGCCACATTCCAGCGTGAAGATGGTGATAAAGATCTGGTTAATGGCAAACAGATCGTCCTCGAGGCAGTGTTGTTGTCATTGGGTCTTGGTCGCGAAAGACTCGAGACCGCGATCACTTCTAATAATAATAATTATAATAATAAACAGATTTGTATAGCGCCATAAGGTCGTAATTTCCTCGGTGCATTGGTCTTGGACATGGTATTGGACCGGTCGGTCTTGGTCTTGATTTTGCAAAAACGGTCTTGCTTACATCACTGTTCGTTCATCATTCCATCGTTTAATGACTGAAGATCATTTTTGTATGTTTTACTGTTAGTCCTACAAGTGTGACAGTGGTTACTGCTGATTGTTTGCTGTTAAAATTTCTTCGTTACGTCGCTCGCGACAACAGTAGTCAGTACTGTCTTGCTAGGTTGGTGATACCCAATTATGGAGTTGTTCTTGAGATCTGTGGTCTTGGTCTTGTTCTTGTTCTTGCAAAACGGTCTTGCTTACGTCACTGCCTCGAGGGTGTGGTGTGTAAAGATGGTGATGAAGATCTGGTTGATAATGAAGAGAACGTCCTCGAGCTTCTGCGACTGCTCGTAGTGCTCGATCGCCATCGTCATCATGTTGAGCAGGATCACAATCATGATGAAGATGTCGAACTTCTGATTGGTCACTAGCTCGAACAGCAACCGCTGCGGCACGAACTGCAAACAGTGTGCACGGTAATGTAATGTAAACTAGTCAATTTTGAGTGTCGCCAGCGGAGAATCAGTCCAAGGGCATTGTACAAAATATATCACAGAAGCAACCGCAATGCCACTAAAACATAATAAACTAGAGAATTCGACGACTGCAGCATATTCTGACCGTATACACGTACGCACGCACGGACGGACGGACTCGGGGACAGATCTAAAACGTAATGCCGCCGTCCATCCTATAGGCCGCCGGAGGCATAGAAATAACAGTAAAGATCATTTGCGGAAACAATGAGGACGCGGTTAACCTAAAACTATGCGAATATACAGTTTTATACACCTGTCGATTCACACACTTAGTTTAGCTGTCTGTTCTTATTTCAGGAGCAAGATCTGAATGCCAATGACGTTACGTCACACGCCTACCTTCGCAGGCCACAGTAATATGCTTACGTAACGAAAAGACCAAATTTGAGCGAAATGTAGTCTCCTAAATTTGTAACTTTGGTTAGTAAACAAGCCGATGCGTCATACCTTAGGTTTTGGTATTGGCTTTTGCGGCTGCTTTGAACCAAGCTTTTTCATCGCATTGTAATATTTTTTCTGATCTTCAGACATCAGCATTTCCAAAGATCCTCCAGCTTATAATTGACACAAGCAAAACAACGAGACATCAGTACTATACACTACTAACAATAAATTGGTCAAATTCTTACTGTTTCGTGGGATAATGAACAGTAGCAACATCAGTAGTAAATACTGATAAACCAGTTTTTACCAATCACTCTAGTTGCCGGGTAGATCTGTCGGTACATTGTGTGTTTGCCTGTCTTTACGTAATTCTCTGAAATACAATTTCAACGAAATGATGTCAGACCTAGATCTTTGGCACAATGGTTAACATTTACTCTATATAGATCAAAGTTTGATGGTTAAGGTCACAGGCCAAAGTTCACGGTCAAGAGGAAAAATTACATGAAAATTCTTTGCTACACACGCGCATTGTGAAACGAAAAGCAGACATGAATATAAAACTGCATACAAGTGAAAATGATCGTTATTTTTGCACTTTTTGGTAGTTCGTTGAGTTCTTTGTATTGGTGGTCGGCGCGACTTCAAGTGAGGGCTTTTTAGTGTTAGTAATGAAATTAAGCTAAAATATTCCTAACAAATGTACTGGTGCCTTAAATGCTTTGTGCCTTCAGTGCTTTGACTGTCTGGAGCGAGATGTAGACTTGCATGGACCAGATGATGCCACTGCCGCTCACTGTCTCTTGCTTCAGTAAAATCCAGATTGGTTTTACCTTTCTGGTACCGGCTCACTCGGGTAGTCCCGGAAAAAGGGCCGTTA
>Ga0126333_1000227_pt1 | contig 11205 bp, 2 predicted proteins | sample InaspJWI54metaG_FD_94488 | JGI IMG/M metagenome (GOLD analysis project Ga0126333, IMG submission 94488) | Marine gutless worms symbiont microbial communities from Oahu, Hawaii - Inanidrilus sp. 2 OAHU.JWI-54 metaG | ecosystem: Host-associated > Annelida > Digestive system > Unclassified | place...
CAGACTTTTTGTTATTATTTTATTAACATTCATTTGCTGAAGAAGCCTGTCTGAATGAACTGAATCGGTTACTGGTCGGTTTAATCGGCGTTGCAACTCTACTTGCCGCCAAACAGAAATCCCAAGTAATTTGGGAACAAGCCGCGTCGCCGGAGCCGCATTCTCCCTATAACTTACATTGTGCCGCCCATTTCCCCCAAAAATTGCCCCCAAACCCTTGATCATGGACAATATTTTTTTCAAAACAGAATCAGCATATGGGCATATGGCACTTACACTAACTTATACCCCAAACGGCCCTCGATCGGTTCATCCGTTTGTGTGTATAGGGCACATATGGTTGTGATCAACAGACAGACAGACAGACACACACAGACTACACTACATCTGTAGCAGTCGGCTGCATTCTAGCACTAGTGCAGTGCTGCTGCGATGCGGCCTAATAATCACAGTTGGGCAGGGTTCGTTTCGAGCCGGAACGCACCGGAACGCCGTTCCTGTTCTTTTTTTTTTATCACCGGAACGCCGTTCCGGTCCTTTTCGGCATATAGCTGCAAAATTTAATAAACCAATAATGAATAGTATTCATTTCGTGTGTCTACAATGTCTACACTCGTTTCTTGTTAACTATTTTGCTTCAGGTTTCACTTAAATGAGAGTGACAAATTTGCTCTCTTTGGCAGTAAAATGCCTTCAGCCCCCAGACCCCCATATAGGCTCGCGCTCCCGCGCTCGCCATATTCTTAGCGTTCCGGTTCTTTTTCTTACAGGAAAAGAACCCTGCAGTTGGGAACAGTGAATGAAGCGATAAACGAATTGTTTGCAGCACTATGGCGCCCAACGCTATCAGACAATCGTTAATTTAAACCCGTCCGTTTCACGTAGGCCTACGCCACGATACCATGCTAGCAGCGAGTCAAGAAGTTATCGCATACGCGTCAGTTTCTGGCAGATTCGTTCCGTCAACTGAAGACGCGGCATAGGCCCTAAATAGTTCAGTAATATTGTATCCGCAACTTTTAACGTTAAGGAGGGGTTCACATATTAGGCCTATATAACGCACTAGGGGTAGGCAGAGGTAGAGATTTTGTTATATTGTGGAAGGAGGTACTTGAGTCAATGTTAGGCTACATAACGCATTTTGCTAGTGACTCAGCATCGATTTTTCAGCAGTTTATGGGCATGACTGTGCCTAAATATAGAGGAATGAAATTCCACATCCACATAACTTATGCTGCTGACCTGCGGCATTTAACTGGACTTTACCGGAACCACGAGAGTGATTGTGACAGTATCGCACGTCAATTTATGGTTCTGCCATTTTTACTGGGTGTCGTTTTAATTTGTTATATAACATTGGGGGTAGGTTAGAAAAATGATATAGTGTTACATAGGGTGGGTGGGTGGTCCAAAAAGACAATTTTTGAGCTAGGCCTATATAATATGCGAATGGCCCCCCAACTCTTTGACAATAGCCAATTTAACCATTTAAATCTTGAACGAACTACTATATTATATCGTGGTTTTCGTCGTCTAATGGCCCCGGTATTTAATGCTCGAAGTAACGACTGTGATAGGCTATAAGCACTGTAAGTTGAATAAATGAGAAAATGGTTGGCGATTCTAGACTTTTGCGTTTGAATTTTTCTACTGCTCCAGGAATGTTCGTGCATAGCCTACAGTGATACACTTCAGCTCAGTGCAAAATATTCTCTTCAAACTCACATTTTGCAGTGGCTATACTGTCAGAGTTTATATCGTTAAACTACTCAGATAAATATAAATAATCAGTTGGACTTCAGTGGTAGGTTAGAAACTGTTTGAGATAGTCAAACACACATCAGTAACTAGAAAATAGAAAATAGTTAACGTAGTGGCCGAGTTAACGTAAAGTTAACAGTTTCATCAAAGTTTTGTCCATCTCTCATAATCCTTTTGCGCAAGAAAGTCTGTATCAAATCAGCCAGACAAAGTCAACATTCAAAACGCTGCTATTCAAGATCGATTACACGCAGGCGTCTGAAACGAGACAAAGTTGTAATTACGTCTAGGCCCTATATTTCATTCTCGGACAGAGTAAATCCTGTGTAAACCATGACGTATCGTGCTGGCGGTTTGCCGGCCACGATCTGCTGATATCCACATACCACGTGATCGGCAACGGAAATTGACCAAGACGAACTAAATTGACAACTGCGCGGTGACGCGGAAAACGGAGCACTGGTCAGTTGGGTCAACAATATCATAAGTAGGTAGTAAAAATCGTGTTACATCCATTACACAGTAAAATACATGGGCAAGTATTTCATTTCAAAAGATAGTTGCGGTGGCTGTTTGGCGCAGTGATAACACTGTTCATAGCATCAATCAAGTTACAGTACTCTACTGGGACGTAGGCCTAGTCAGGATAATTCAGCCTTCTACCGTCTCCGCCACTGAAATGACTACCGACCGACTGGCCATGCATCACACACATTGTGTTACACGTAGGCCACTGATGTGGCCTCAGGTCTCACTGTGAGTCAAAAAAAACAAGACACTAAACTCTTGCCCATAACTTTCCAAAATATTAATCGATTTTCACAATTCTTTCGATGGCAGACTTAGTGGTAAATTTGCAACAAAGTCATATTTAAATGTTCTACTACACCTTAAATCTATCGCTACACTACCTTATGAAATACCTGTGTACAAAACATCGCAATGCTCAAGAAGAAATTGAAGCACACTACCACATATGACTTAACCACTCAAAAACTGTTTTTAAAATATTTCTCTGGTAAGATATTCATTGTTTAATTCAGTAACGAAAAGACGTTCACACCAGCCGTATAAAAATCTTACTATCGACTGTATACAACTGCTGTAAGAAAGTAAGAAACGTTGCAGCAAAATGCCCTACATGATCGGCAGTCGGTCAGTCACTGATCGCATAAGAATGTTGTCAGTCAGTAAGTCAAAACTGGTATACAGCAGTTTGATATTTGTTGACAAAAAACTCACATTCTTCCTATTAACATAACAACAATTAGTAACAGTTTCTGTCCGTAATAAACAAGTTATTTTACTTATCTGGCGAGTTCTGCATCTCTGAGGACAAAAGTCTAAGGCAAATGGGTCAAATGACACGATCAAACATTTTTGCCTGTAACTTCACCAAATGTTCACCTATTACAAAAATTCTTTCACCAGCAAATTGAATTGTAAATTTGTAACGAAGTAATTCATCACAACTAAAATGCTTAGCTGTGCTATCTTGTGATTTATCATTAATGACAATACATATTTCAGATCAAGGCCAGTTTTCTGACATTCAAGGTAGTGTAGCGACATGTCACGTGTGGTGGGATATTTAAACATGTTTGTTGCAAATTTACCATTAAATCTGCCAGTGAAAGAATTTTGAAAATCGGTTAACATTCGGGGAAGTTATAGGCAAGAGTTTAGCGTCTTGTTTTTTTTATTGACTCACAGCGTAGTTGCAAACACACGTCAGGGTATAACGATGACTATTCGGAATTTATTGCCGAGTTTCATACTGAAATATTGTTAAATATTTAAATATTAAAAAAAAATAAAACTTGATCAACATTTGTCGAAATTACGTACGGGAGTAGGCCCCTATCGTGGCACCTTTTTGACACACGGTCTACCACAGGCCGGTTTTGCGACGCCCAGTAGAACTCCCGTCTCGGCGACACCTTTTTACAATTATTAAGTTTCATTAGCTCTTTAATGAACGCACCGCGCGGAAACGTGTGACGTCATTCGGTAAATCCGTTTTCGATTGGCTGTTTGCTAATGGACTAACCGACTTTCAAATAGCTGCCTAGTTTAGGACACCCGGACACCCTTCAACATGCACGCAACTCAAAGTAGTCACCGCCAACCATAGTTACCGTTCCTAAAACAACTGTATCTGAGCATTATTGTTTTCGGTTTGTCCGTCAGTATGTGCGTGCGTGCTCGGCCGCGAGGCATTCTCGACCGGATCGCTGCCGACTTCTAGTTTACCACTCGCCTACTCGTAATTCCCTGTGACAAAATCACTATAACACCGGGACAGCTATAGAAGCACGGTATGAACGACTAGACAACGAATGCACGCCTAGATACGAAACGTACAACGACAACTTGTCGCAATATGCGAACGCTACAGTAAAACGCTGCAGTATCTACACCGAAGACAGCCGAATAAGGCAGAAAAAACGACTGTTCGAGACCGACAATAGCGCAATTATTATAGTACTTATTTCAAGTGACAACGAACAGCAGTGATCGACACGTTGAATGCATACTAGGCCTATGAGAAACCGAAAAAACGTGTAGTCAGAGCGGTAAGTGAGGTTGTCGACGCGGCTATACACAACAGCGACTTTTAGGCCGCATCGCATACATGTAGCTGCGTTCTTGTTAAAGTTTTGTCCACCTCTCATAATCCTTTACCAGAAGTCATATCGAAGCGGCCAGACAAAGTCAACATTCAAAAAGCCGCTATTCAAATGCATCAACTCTTAATTAGGCTACGTGGCGTCTGGAACAAGACAAAGTTGTATTTCCGAACGTGTTCTGTGTGCTGGGCACACCGGTGAGCCCTGAAAAAAATGGCCCAACCGATCCAAATGCTGCTGGGGAGGCAGACTCATGTGGGCCAAAGGAACGATGTAGGCGCTCATTGGCGCCACCTGTCGAACATGACTAAACGATCCGTGCGAGGCGGCGATGCTGCCTTACGTCAAATTACTTTTGCCGCTTGTTCAGTTTCTATTCTAGTTCAGCACTGTCGCTGTCCGTGTCGCCAGTTTCGCTATCGTCTTTCGTTGCCGCATTTCCGAGCTTTCGTTTCAAGCCTTTCTTGGCAGCACCAACTCCTGGCTTCGGGCACTTAAATTTCGCCCTCACGCCGCTGAACCGCTTCGGCCTCGCGCTGACTTTGCGCCGACCAACGTCCTGAACACGTTCCCCCGAAGCTGCAGTTGCGTTCTCCGGGCTTTCGGCTGGCGACGGGTCTCTATTCGCTGTTGGATCTTCGCGGGCTGCCGAACTCGTTTCAGCCAGCGAGTCTTCGCTGATGCAGCCAGTCGATGATCGTCGACGTTGCCGCGGCCGGTGTCGAGGTCCGGACTTCGTCTGGGTGTCCAGAGAATCGGTCGAACACGACTCCCATCCGCCACACACTCGACCCGATGACGAGACAACCTCGGTCGAAGCTGTACTCAAGTCTCTGAAGAGGCCGCCAGCAGACGGTGAACTGCAGAGTTCGTTCAGACTGTCGCCGGAGAGATCGTCCGCGTCTTGGGGAGAGTCGGTGGTTCCTCGATGAAGGTGCACATTGGCGCCACCTGTCGAATGTGACGGAACGAAACCAGGTCTTGACCCATCGTCGAGTTCGAAATCGGTTGGTCCCGCTGCCGCCAGGCGGCACCACGGTGCAGAGGGCGGCTTCGAAACTTCGACGGACTCTCTCGCGACGATATTTCCATCAGCGCCGATCATCACCCCTTCAGAAGTCCACCACGGATCGCCTTCGAAGAAAGGCCAAACTGGACATGGGGCGAACCCCTCGGCCTCGTCCACCGGCTGATGCTGAGCGATTACGAACTGCGATCCATCGGAGCCTAGTTTATCGTCGCTATCCGAGGAGGTCGTATCCTCACTTGTGTGCTTCCGCTTTCTCGAAATCCTCCACGAGTCTGCTACCTCCGACCTCGGTGCGCGGTCCGTAGACGCGGACGGCCAGCGGAAAGCACCTCCGGTCGTAGAATAGTCGTTAAACCACCCAGGGTGATAACTGTTCTGTCCTGGATCGTAATGCGGAGCCCCATCTCCGATACCAACCGTCGCCGTCTTGGCAGTTTCGGCTCCGAAGTCAGACGGAAATCCAGCTGACTGATGTTCATCTTCGTTCTGGTGAAGTCTGAAACCATACGGCGGAAAACGCGCGTCGTCTTCTGCCGATTCCTTCAGTCGGTCAGCGGCGCCGGAAGGAGAGACGCCTGATAGGATGCGTTCTGCTCCGGGTGGAGTGAGGGACACGTCGGGATGGTGTCTGATAGGCGTGAACTCGTCGTCGTCGTTATCGAGAACTCTGACGGTTTCCGTCTCCTCGATGATTTCAACGTCCACGTACTCCGTGACGATGTAGACGTCGTCTTCCTCTAGTTCCAGATCCTCGTCGGCGTACTGTGCCGTACACGCCCCGTCTTCGTGAGAACTCGCGCCATCGCCCTCGGGGACGTCGAAGGTCGTCTGGCCGTCGGCAAATATCCGTTCCACTTCCGAGTCGACCGAACTAGTCTCGCAGGCGCCCGACGTTGCCGGGGCGTGCAGCAGTCCATCGCCGGCGTGCAACCACAGCGGGTCCGGAATTTCTACAACGCTGTCGACGTCCCCGGGCACCTGCCAATACTCCGGGGTGACGACGAACCGACCATCGATCGGCTCTGACGTAAAGCTCACCGGGTCGCCGGACAGCAACTCGTCCGTGTTTTCTGCCGAGATTACAGCGAAAACGTCGGCCGTCAGACATCCGGCGATATCCGCCGGCTGTGTACGATCGGTGGCGCCATCTTGGGACTCAGCCGAAGTTGGTTCTCGGTCGTCTTCGTGCACGCAAGTCTCCTGCGGTTCGTTCTGCGTCACGTCGGCAGGACGAATCGCAAGGAAGTAACGGTCAGCCACAGCGTCTTCAAAGTCCTCTGTTCTCGACAACACTGAACCAGACTCATCAGCCGTTCGGCATTCGCACGGATCAGTGAGATCTGGCTGTGAGAACGACTTAGCTTGGAGATATTCGGACGACAAATCATCCGTCTTCGACGCGGACGCCGTCCAAGCGATACCAGTTTCTGTCGCCTCCGCATTCGGTATCGTGGCAGAACGACCTGCAGCGTGGCTATCGGACTCGGCCGTATCGCCCTTCGCCGACGTCGGTTGCGGGATCGATTCAGCAAATTTCCCGGTCGCGTCCAACTCCGATCTAGTTTCTTCGGAAAACGCAGCAGCGGGTCTCGTTTGTCGGTCCCCACCACCCGGTGACTGCGAGCCACGTGTCGGTGAAACTGTATCAGCGCCGGCCTTGTCTACAGATGAACACACGTGCTCAACCGATGCCTGTTCTTCTATGTCAGGCGGCAATCGAACTGGCTTCGAGCGCTTGTATCTTCTCGGCTTTCTAGCTGCTTTCGGCACAATTACACTCTGCGTTCCGGGCTTGCCAGACTCATGGGAAGACTGAGTCTGGCAACCGTCTTCCGCAGTCTGGCCGTCTTTGGTTTCTGAGCAGATTTCAATGATCCGAGTCAGTAGCGAATACAGATCGGTATCGGTTTCGGCGTCGGGCTGGGAAATTCTCTTCTGTCTGTTTCGCTTTCGTTTCTTCTTCCGTTTCTTCGAACTCGCTGACACCACTGTACTGTCTGCCGAAGGTTCTGGTGGATGTGTGGAACGAAGAATGGACTCATCTGATGACGAATCGCCATTACTGCCAGCATCAAAATGTTGTTGTGCCTCTGCTTCTTTTCGTCCTTCATCCACGGATAGAAGCACGTAACTCGTGTTATCCAGTTCCTTCGTGGATACTCCCAACGCCACCGACAAATCTGTTGTCTCCGTTTCTAAAGGTGCTAAAATTTCGTCTTTCTCCGACACATCATCTTTTGCCTTGTGCAAACTTTCTGTTACGAGATCTGAACTGCGATCAACAGTTGCGAATGGCAGTACTACATCGGAAGCTATTGCCTTTCGCTTTTTCTTCTTCTTTTTGCCAACATATTCCGAGAGAGGAGGACGGAAATGAAGCGAAGATGGCTCTGACATTTCTTTGCTGATATCCATAGACAAAACATCTAAAGGCTGCTCAGTAATTCTAGCATCTTCTTCGAGGCTTTCAGTCATAATTTCGTCAATTTCTGCAACAACGACATTGCCCAGTTGTTCACGGTCCTCCGTTATGGAATTATCGTGCGTAGTAGGTAAACCGTTAGTTGTGGTAGCAGTATCGTGCAGAGGTATCTGAGCTGTTTTCGACTTGCGCTTGCTTCGATTTTTCTTCTTAGCGGGCTTTGCACACGATGTGGACTTGTCTACCGTGGTGGAATCACAGACCGCCACATCTACATTATGGCTAAGTAGTTCACTGGGTTTCTCAACGCTGTCCTCTTCCGCAGCTGGCGTTGCAGCGACATCAGTGACTGATCCAACTGGCATTGACTCTTCGGAACTCGGTGTCCTGTGAGAACGCTGAAGTCTTGGTGCAATGTTGTCATCAGTGTTGTCCGACGAGAGCTCAACTGATTCTGAACATGCTATTCCGACTGGTGGTAACATTGGCGGGAACTTCCCACTCTCACTACAGCCGTGAGCTGCTTCTTTAAACGTTCCAACCTCGCCTTGTTTCGCACTAGTATCGGCAACAAGGAAGGACACATTTTGGCTCTGTTCTTCACTAACACGGTCAGTTATATGTACATTGCTGACGATGCTCTGTACTTCCGAAGTGACTGCTGTTTGCGAAGCATCTGTCTCTTCAATGACCGCCGTATTGTCTTCTGCCACTCGCCGGTCCTTCTTTGTGCGTTTTCGCTTCTTATTTTTCTTAGGACTCAAGGACGCAGATGCTTCAGTGGATGCAGAAGTAGTGGTCTGAACACCATCATCGGCAATATTTCTGGGCTGTGCATCAGCAGGGGCGCATATCTCCGAAACGTTCTCGCCAACAGTGTTATTTTCATTCACAGACGATAGGTCATCACAACAAGGCGTAGCTGCCGGATGTGCTACATCATCTTTTGCTGGTTTCGGTTTCTTTTTCCTATTCTTTCGTTTCCTCTTGGTATGCAATTCCCCAGCCTGCTCCAGAGTAGTGGAAGTTATACCTTCTCGTGACATCTGCATGGTCTCTTCCTCACTCGGCTGCTGTTCATTAAAATAGGTAACATCCTCATTGGTACGTTGTTCTGGTAGAGATTCGGTGGCATACTTTGCTGTAACATCCACGATCTCAGCATCCAACACTGCTTGCAATTCTCCATCATTTATAGATGTGGAAGGTTGAGCCTTGATCTCAGTATGTTGCTGCTGCTGCAGCAGGGAAAAGTCACGAATATGGACGTCAGATGCTAACTGTTGGGTCAGATCAGTGGAAACAGCTTCCTCTGATAGATGGCACTGATTCGCGATAAAGCGACACTTCTCCATCATATTCTTTGTGTTTCCTAATGCCATAGTATAACTATCCACACCACTCCCGGCCTGCAGAAATGACACATCTCTCTGAGATTCTCTGACGTCTACTTCAATCACATTATCTGCAGTGCGAATAGGCAGTCTAGATTCTCCAGTAAGTAAAGTGGAAGACGGTGATGCATCATGGCCACACTCAGAACTGACCCGTGCACTGTCACTGCTAAATGTAACGCTACCGTGTTCTGCGTCAGGTATCGACTGCGCTTCGGACAGATTATCCACCACACTGCCGAATCCCATGTCACTACGTTCTGCAGCTGGTGCCAAATCGTCCATGGCAAGAATGTCTGAACTGGTGAGCTCAATTCTGTCTGTTGATCGCTCCCCACGCTCAGCACACACGACGCTAACATCACTCGACGAAACTTCTTGAACTGGACTCGACACTTTGCACTCTAAGTCGGACCTGTCCTGCAAGTCGGCTTTGTACTCCGCGAAACTGTCCACTGATTTTCTCTTGAGCTGTTCTGTAGACAGGATATCTGGTGCTTGCTCAGTAACAGTGGCACTGTGTCCAATGCAAGCAGCTAATTGTGCAGAAGGCAGTGGCAATTCACCGGCCTCCACAGAACGAAGTAATTTTAGTGACTGATAATGGCACTGCAATGCCACAACATCAGTGTGATTACGATCCAGCTGACGATTGTCCTTAGTTTCAGCCGCTGTGCCCGTCTGCACCGTGGGTTGTACAGACCTTCTGGCTGTTGGATGAACAGTTTCACTTCGCACTTTTGCCGAATGTTCATCCATTCTAACCGACGAAGAAAGTGCAGCTTCAGAGGGATAAGATACATCACTCAACACAGTTTCTTGTATTCCTGCTTCCTTTTCTGTCATTAACTCCTCTACTTTCTGTGATTTCTGAACAGTTACTGCATTGGACAATTCTTGGTCAACTGCTGGTACAGTGAAATCACTGACATCACATGGTTTCATGACTCCATGCGACATTTCAGTCGTATTTTTGCTTGCAGTTTGTAATAGTATATCACCCGGCAACTGTACTGCACCCCTCTCAACATCTTGTAGTGCTGCAAGTGCAGCATAGTAATACGGCAAAATTTCCACCACAAAACTCTCCACTGCCAATAATGCAGATTTCTTTGAAGTGTCCTCACTGCAACTGTCGGTAACTTCAACCTGCAAATCTGGCATCATTTCATCTGAGTCATTTGCAATTGCCGTTTCCACAGCCGCTTCTGAATCAGATCTGATGTGAACTGCTCGCAGACCTTCAGAAAACAGCTGAGCAACATGTTGCTCATCTTCAGTGATACAAGCAGCAACATCTGTCACAGGGAGATCCACAGTTGGGTCTCTAGCAGATTCTGCATCCGAAGCATGTAAGAGAGGTCCGAAAACCGATTCTCCTGCTAGTACAGGAACACCGGGTTCATCTCTGCTGCTAAGCCCTGGTAGTTCCACTGTTTGTTCTCTGAGGATTTCAGTGACAGAGTGTGATGCTGATGATTCAAGATTTTCTGCATCTAGCAGCTGACTGGGACATTCAACACTGGCTTTGGACACACTGCTGACATCAGATACTTCCGTACGATTAATCAAAATGTGTGACTCTACATCAGGCTCTGCAGCAGATCGTTCACGGAGACTTTTATTATCATCGCTCAAGAGATGAGAAGATGTCGGAAGTTTATGAGTATCGGATGCAGATGGAGGCAATTCAGCATCCATCACTTCAGTCAATGGTTCTTTAACATAATACTGTGACAGTTCAACATCAGGCTTTAAATCAACTAGTGAAACAGACTCTTCAGTCATATGCACATCCGATGGTTGTTGTTGCATAATGACTGGCTTCGTAAAGGGTGCTTCAAGTGAATGTTCCGTGGAAGGGGAAATGTTCTCTGTTGTTTCAGCATCAGGCCAAGTCACACCATGTGCATCTGACGGAACTGTTACTTCTGAATGAAGTTCTGTTTGAACATTTTGACTGCATTC
>Ga0126333_1000228_pt1 | contig 11196 bp, 7 predicted proteins | sample InaspJWI54metaG_FD_94488 | JGI IMG/M metagenome (GOLD analysis project Ga0126333, IMG submission 94488) | Marine gutless worms symbiont microbial communities from Oahu, Hawaii - Inanidrilus sp. 2 OAHU.JWI-54 metaG | ecosystem: Host-associated > Annelida > Digestive system > Unclassified | place...
TAGTAATAATGAACATATTTGTATAGCGCCATAAGGTCGCAAATTCATAACTTTATTTAAAACGTTACTTTTTCGAAAAAATTTGTAAAGCTTGAACTTCGTAAATAATTCTGCGTTTATTTTTGCGTGCGACGAACTGCTTAGTTACTTATATACTCGGGCATATCATCATCGACGATGATATTCTTTTGAAGAGTCTGGTAGTCTGGTGCTGCTTGCTTGAGGTTAGTTCGTCAACAATCGACTCGAGTTGACTGAAAGCGTCATCGATCGTCCACCGCGTTGAAGAAATCTGGACAACCCGGTGCGACATGCGATACACAGTTTTACACACCGAGCGACAGCTGACTTCGACAGTTTTTTTCTCTCTCATACAGCCGAGTTAGCGTCAGTAGGTCGTCAGGTGCGACTGAACGTGCCAGCTATAGCGTCACTGTCTTGTCCGGTGGTTCAGAGCTCCGACGCTACTTTCCCGCGTTTTCGTAAACATGACTGACAGACAAGACACGGGAACGAGCCGTGTGGGATGGTGCCACGACCTCCGTCCGTCTACTAGGATGCCAGTACGCAGGGCTCCATGGCTAGGCGCGGACGAGCGGTGTCGGAAATTGAGCCTTAACCACCGCCATCACCCTTCTTCGTAGTCGCTGCAGCCAGTTCTGTATAATGCGGCGGTATGCGTCTGAATTTTTGGAGTGAGACATCATGGGAACGTGATAAGATTACCGGATATTTTCGCTGACGAACCAACTCGCGGAGAGTCAACTCGCGGACAATTTATAGGCGCATTAACTCGTTCATACGTTTAGGTAGGGCTCACGGTTGTGACAAACAGACAGACATAGGCCTACATTACAGAAACACACACGAAAGACCACTCTGACCATCTGCAGCAATAGGCCGCATCTTTTGTCAGCATATGCGATGAGCATTAAAACTAAACGAGTCGAAATACAAATCGTGCATTACTGCCACTGTGAACAATAACAGGCGTGGAAATAAAAGTTGGTTGTCCGCGAGATGTCCAGTTACTGGCGGTAACGTGGTCGGAGTTACCAGGTGGTATATCGAGCGCTAAACCGCCCGTCCCAGTTGGCCATTCATAAAATTGCAATTTAATCGACCAATCTTGTGGTTCAGATAGAGCACTCAGCCCGGTGCGTGAGTCTGTCTGTTCGTCTGCATGCTTCTATGCGTCCGGGCAATAACGTTCGAACGAAACTATCTGTGACCAAAGTACCCAGTAGGCCTATACTTTGCAGAGTTAGACATGGATCCATTTTTGAACCACTCTAACCCACCCAACTCAACCCATGGGTGAACCCAACCCACGCCCAACTCTGGTTGCTTTTTACAAACCCAACATTACGCCGACTACATGTCGTTCACTGATAAACCTCACTCGAGGTCGTACCGACCACTTTAGCAACATTTCAGCTAACAGTAAATTTTCGGCTGGCTGTCATGGCATCCTGCGTCCAGCTCAGTCTCCCGTCTCAGTTAAGCCTTGTTCACGTCACGTAACCGGAACTGACCAGAACAGTTTACGCGAAGCATTAATTGGTCACGCGCGTTAGCGTCACCAGCTACTTCGCACTGATTAGCTGCAGACACTGCAGCGAAACGAGGTCACTTCGGTCGGGTTCCGCCAAGCTCAGTTAACTTTAACCGTCGGTCAACTCAGTGCCGTCGTCATGACAACGGCAGGTCACGCAACACGCCCCAGCCCATAGGAGCGTCGGAAGATGGGTTAGTTAATCGACGACTAAAGATAACTGCGCTTGGTGGAACCCGACCTAAATGACCTCGTTTTGATGCAGTGTCAGCAGCCAATAGGTAGTGACGCTGACACGCGTGACCAGTTAGTTCTACGCACGTGTACTCCAGTGGGGCTGTACACACTGGAGTTTCGCGAGCTGCAGTCCAGTCCAGTTCAGTTTAACTAGAACTGTAAGAATCTTATACGGTCGTTATGTTGCTAACGTTTATACTTATTATTATTAGTATTCCATCACCCCTCACTCTCTCATCCCAGGCTTAAAATCTTCCTTTTCTGCAAATTCTTCCCACCGTAGCCTTCCTTTTTTCTGGCCTGACTCCGCGGACTCTTTACCGATACTTCTGAGCATATCCGTTTTTTTTACTTTTTAGGTTTTTCCGTTTTCCCGTCTTTTAGTTGTTGGTTCCGTGCGGTAGATTTACCCTTTGGGGCCCATAAGGGCCCAGCACAGGCACGATTATATTGAATGTAAATTTGACATTTCCTGAGTAGCCTATTGACGAGTCAAAACTTATGTCAGCTTTTGAGCGCACGTTAAAACAGCATCTCGTATCGTATCGTAGTAGTTTATGTTCATAGTTCATAATTCAGTCCGCTTACTATAATACTGGCCAGCGGATGTGCTGCGAGCAAAGCTTTAGTCTCCGTGGCGTAACACTTCACGGAACATGCCTGGCGCCACACCGTCAGCCAAGCTAGCACTATAACAGCGATCTCGGCGGCCGCGGCGGGCACCGGCTGTACGTACTACAGGTAGGAGGCTGTAACACTCCACGCTCGCAGTGCCCAATTCACATCGCCCGCCAGACACGACAAAACGATCCTGTCTGTGTCGTGTCAGGCGGTTTGAACTGAGTCTCGAGACCGTCTGGCAAAGTCTGAACAGTTAGCCGATAGATCACCCTCGTCGCGTGACGTTTAGTGAAGAAGTTTAGGTTTAGTCATAGGCCTATGCAACAGTCCACAGCGTCTTTATATTTTGCGTGGCGTACAACGTCGCTGTGTGTGGGCGGTCTGGCGTTCTGGGCACTGCTTGCGCGACCGCTGCGACCGCCCGACGCACTCCGACGCAGACCGGACACAGAACGCACCTGTCTAGCGCGCGGTCGGGCCGACTCAATCCGCACCAGACACGACAAAACAGTCCTGTCTGTGTCGTGTCTGGCGTGGCGGTGTGAACTGGACAATTGCTACTGACGTGCTCAGACTTCCGATTTTCTGTCGGCGACAGTCTTGAGTTGCCGAGAATGCACTTCACACCGCCGAGGCAGACGCAACACAGACAGGACTTTTTTGTCGGGTCTGGCGTGGCGATGTGAATTGGATGCAACTCTTCACGCACGTCTGCATGGTCTGACGGGCGTGGGCGGCGAGCCTCGTCTGACAATCGCCAGCAGCTCGTCGACTCCGCTCCGCTTGCTGTCGCTGTTACGCAAACTGCGCTGAAACTTTCATCGCGTCTGATTACCGACAGCGTTAACAGGCAAGATACTGCAATCGGTCGTGTCCGCCCGCCTGTTTCCACTCTAGCTATTGAACCGAGTGACCTTTGCCTTTATATTTTGCATGTCAAGCATGTGTACGGGTCAAGACCATAGGTGGCCGGAGATTGAAAGTCAAGGTCAAGAGCTATGCTTAGGGCCAGGGTTAGCAATGATTGTAACGCGGTCGGTCTAACCTCGATCCTCAATCGACGACATTTTTTGTCTAGTTGCCAGAAGCCGTGAACGATGACGTCGATTTCGTTCAACATTCTTTACCTTAGCTTGTGACATTCTGCTGCAGAGCAGCCTGTCAGTGTCCAGATGTCAGACTGATCCGCCAGTGAAGCATGCCGGCAATTCAATTATCGTTCTCGTCTGCTCCTTCCATGAATCAAACTACTCAGTAATAAATGCATCGGCCCTCCGGCAGCACGGCTGAAACGCATGCTGGCCGCGTTCGCCACCGGTGCTGCCCATGGCGAGTCACTTAGGACGTACACTGACACTACGCTGACATAAAAAGCCATGCGTCGAGTCTGCTGCTGCTATGGAGTTAACCACGGGACAGACAAGCAGGCAGACAGACAGACAGACAGACAGACATCAGACCGATGCTTTACGTTTTCTGCTGTGGACGCGGCCAGCGTAACAATATTGAGACCGACGGCGCACTAGCGAATAAAGCCGCGTTTACATCGGATCAGGCGCCGCAACACATCGCACGACAACGCACGTCGCCGCGCGGTGCAGCGCGTTGTCGTGCGTGTTGTAAAGGCTTGTTCACAACCGCCGAACTGAATTGAACTGAACTGCAGTTCAGTTCAATTAAAGATTATTCACATCTCTTCTTAAGCATGTAGCTACACTACATTGTGAAACGCTGATGTGCAAAAATCGCCATGGTCTGGAACTAAATGCAGAATACGCAGAACTCTAGACTCAGAACAGATGGGATATATACGCAATTAAATCACAATAATTAACCACAAAAGTGACAAGAGTCTGTTTCTGAATCGTAAAAAGTTTGATTGGTGACATATCATGCCATGAAGCATATCACAACAAACTGTAAGTAATGAGTTAATTTCATAGACGTATAATAATAATACAGGCCTACGCCACACACTGTAAGAATCAGCTAATACCCTGTACAGAACTAGGAACTGAATACTTCACTCAAATGAAAAAATGTCAAAATGTATAGCAACATAAGCTTTTTAATACTCCACTTAACACAGAGCAACATTTAATAGACCTTGCAACAACGTCTAATTAACTTGTCGACGTCAACCACAATTAGGAGCCTATGCGAAAAACTTGATACTACACTGTTACACAGTGAATGGCCATGGATGCAATGATCATCTATGACTACGAAAATACTGCAGTAAAAATAAATCTACAGTAAACTAACTCACTCAAATCTTCTTAAAAATAACAGTAATGCTTTACTGAAATATATAGATGCAGCTTTCTGACTAGTTGCCTATGTGAATATAATACTGTGCGCTTCAGTACTTTACACAGTCAAACTTGTTAACGTTAATTTCATTAGTCTACAGACAATTAAATAAATATACAGAAACAATCATCATTGCTATAGCCTAGTATTATGCGCATTATATGGCAAATTGGAACAGAACGTTCGATATGTTTGTCCATTTTCTTGGCCGACAGAAATGACAACGACGAGAAAATGCGAGATATTATTAATATTCGTCAAAATGTGCTTAAAATTTAATATCCAGCGTATGTTTTAAAAATTATTATACAGCATTTCAAGCAAAATGTCTGAGAAAAATGAACTTGATTAGAGACATTGCCAAATGCCATTGCCACACTACAGTCGCTATAGCGGTTGCAAAATTTCTTATGCGTTGTGTATTGTGAATTAGAACAAATATGCCGTGGTATAATCAATGAAGTCCCCCATGGGAAAATCGTCAGCGCTGGTCCGAACAGGAAGGAGTTTTTTAAAGGCCGAAAATAATAAAAACACTAGATCGGTGCAGGTATATAGCGTAAAACATGTGCTTTAAACTGCATCGGCTGAGTCTTAGATGTCTCAGTTTTATCATAAAATATGAACGTATGTGCAATGCATAAATAGGCAATAAAATGTCGCTACAAATGATAAACTGTCATCACATAATCCGTTCTTCACGCCAACAACTTTAGGACATTTGTTTTCTACATTGCTGAGAAGGTAACCAAAAATAAACATTTTTTTCGACCACAGTACGGGCACGGTAAATAATTACAATTGCATAGGAAATCGAATGACCTGTACAAAGTGCTACAACGTAGCCGTTCACTGATAAACCTCACTCGAGGTCGTACCGACCACTTTGGCAACATTTCAGCTAACAGTAAATTTTCGGCTGGCTGTTATTTACGCACAGTTTCCAGTTCAGGTCTGCTTTTCTTGACTTTCACTTTCCAATCCATCGATTGCATGATTTGGTAATTTAATAATTTTATCGATGCATCCGCAGAAATGTCAGTTCGTTGAGCACTTTCTAGGTGTTAGTAGGCCTAAAATACGGAAGTTTTTGTCAGTTCAGTTCAAAGCACGACACACACTAGCAAACGAACGAGAATGGCGCTCAACAGTCAATACATGCATCGTCGGACTCACTGGTGACTAAACATTGATCACTGACACAAAAACGGGACCATGACCACCGCGAGAGACACGTTTAAGGCGCGGTGGGTCTTCGTTGAGGACTTTAATAGACTTACAGGTTCACTCCTGAGTCTGCAAGTGAGTTTTTAAAATCGGTAACGGTTTGGGGAAGTTACCAGTTCATTAATACTTTGTGACCCACGGTGGCTAACTGTCCAATGTTTGTGCCACTATACAATATACAGTGCAATCTCTCGAGAATTATGCTTAAGAACAAAAACAACGTTATTGCTGGCCATTATCAAAAGTCGTATACGCATGCAGTCATGTCGACAGTTTGTCAGCGACGTAACGCTACAGAAATGATGTGCACACTCACGGATCTGTCTATATATTGGAGTAGGACTATACATGTACGTATATACACTGAACAACAAATTGCTAGCAAAAATATCAACACATATACCTATATAGTACATCAATAATGCAAATTGTGACAACAGCAATTAGCAACAACATACATTCAGTATTCAGAATAAACATACTGGTTGAACGTTAACTGCAGAATGGTAGGCCTATTTAGGGCGATTATTTTTGCAACGAAGTAAACGAACAAAAGGGGGTGCGTGGGCGTATGCGAAATGCTTTCAATATACACACGGAAATAGCCCAATACATATTTGGTTTTGTGTTTCTGTATACAAGCACACCACGAAAATAAACTGCGAAATATAGGCATCAGTAAAATTGAACTTCATATTTACAAGACGAAGTGTAAACCTGCCTTTTACAAGGAAGTCACGTTTTAATCAAATTTATCGTTATCTTAAAATAAGTTTGAACCTTGTTGCATCTAAGCCATTACAGTCACCTCTCGAAAACTTTTTATTAAAGCAGTTTCGGTTCGCAAGGTTAGAACAGGCGTTAATTAATCCTGTCATTCAGTTAACCTTATACGTGGAACGGGCTGCCAACAGAGTTGAAGCTGTTGCGGCGGACCACTGTTTTTTTTAGTTTTCGTCGCCAACTGAAAACAGTTCTGTTCAAGTCTGCCTATGGACACTGGGAAACAGACTGATGATTGTTTTGTGATGCGCCCTAGCTCTGTCTCCCAGTTGGGACGCAATATAAATGACCATGTTACGGTTCAAGCCAGCGGTAACTGCTCCCGGGTCGCTTGTAATATTATCTGCGCCTCCAAATTAGAACTTAGGAGTTTTCTCCGCATTAACTAACGTCCTCGCGAGCAGAAGCACAGCGGCGTTGACGAAATGGGCCGGACTACAGCAAGCAAGCGAGCAAGCAATGCCGAGCTGCGCAAACTCAGAGGTCATGGAAGTGTGGCCTATCGAACTGTCTGGACGGACAGGCGCTGGTGTAGGGGTCGACTCTCGACGACATGTCTGTCGTATTAGCTCGTCGCATCAATAAACTCAGCGGCTGAAGCCACAGTCGACCACATCGATCCGCCGAATGACTGAGTTATATCTGATGCACTGACGAGTCGGTGTGCATACTCCCCGTGGTCTGTCCTTCTCGCCCATGAAGCCGGAAAGAAGCCTGGCACTGTTGCTAAGCTTGTCAAAGCTGTGCGTATACTGCGAACGTCTAAATTCGTATAACATCATTTCTTACGCCGCTGCCACAGTAGCACTGAAGAATACCAAAAGAAGGGCCGTAGCTTTGGTCTTCAGTCTGGAGCGGGGTTACGAAATGTCGCAGCAAACAATTTCGCATATTCGTTTGAACATAGCTGGAAAACGGGCATATGAATGCAGCGTCAGAAAGCCAGTTATACACTACTTGTTTTTAAACGACTGTTGGCTCGGCTGTATTGCTTGCCTATGACATTTTATGCTGTACATTATGCGGCGTGGTCAGCTGCAGACAGAGATGTTGAAGTCTCGACCTTGGTATCGAGGGTTCCGCCTCGGTCTCAGTGTCATGACCACGCCCAGGCTCGGTCTCGACACCAGAATTTTGGTCTCGACTTCGATCTGGCGGTCAAAATTTCGGTCTCGGCCGGTTTTAAGGTCACTGTCTTGGATGCTGTTAATTTACTAACAGCGAAAGCAGCAGAAATAGGCCTACTAAAAACAGACATTGCGTGAAAAGAGAAACAAATGCCGTCGGCAGACGTTTCCTGACGATTATTCACAAGAATGCGTGATATATAATAAAACTGGCATTGACATTAGTTTAATAGTGGCATATCATCATAAATTTCATCACCAAAACAGTAAAAAAAACTATATCGTCTGCTGGTATGTTCGTTTCCGTTGGCATCAATCACTGACGTAATGTATATTTTTAGAAGGCAACAAAGATTTCTTCCGCTGTTTTTGCTGGCCACAGCGAAGTCAGCGCTTAATATTTTAACAGTTAAGTATCGCGTTTTTCTGACTTTGATTAACTCAGCGCTTTTTGGTCTCGGTCTTGGTCTCAATACAGTTCGGTCTCAGTCGCGATAATCTGGTTTCAGTCTTGAAGGTTTGGTCTCATTTTGGCATCACTGGTTAGGCGTCAGTCGATTCACTTTCTATACGATATGGCAAATTACTCAAACAAGGCTTTATAAACTAAGTACAGTACACAGCGAAGAAATGGTTAAATTAGCTAACGAGTTTGGATTTTGGACGGGGTAACACACGCCACCTTCCGAGCCACCACTTTATATCCGAACGACACTATATTTCAGTCTAGATATGTCTCGGAGAAACATTCAAAGCTAGCGATTGCGAAAGCTGGCTGGGCATCAACAACAAAATATCGACAGCTCGGTGAAAATACGACTAAAGTCTTCCAATAAATGTCACGTACAAAAGCTTAAAACAGCTGCAAAACGACCTAAATTTATCTATTGTTCGAAAGCAGAAACTAACGATTGGCCGTGCAATAGCAGCGGGTTGGTCAAGAATTTTGCATTTAAAATAGTATACGGTTTCTGAACATTCAAATTCGCTAACTCGGTAATACGTCAATGCATAAACGTTATGCCCACACCTGTACGTACAAAATGAGTTGAAATCAGATCGCTGAAATACCTGAAAAACTGTACGAGACAGAAGATCTGTGTTGGCTAGTTACGGGCGCGATATAGCGCGTGGCACATCCAGATAGGCTATGTTGAGAAAGCAGAGTGACAAAAATTAGTGCAGTCGCTGCAGCATCAATGCTAGTTAAACAAGTCTACGTCGACCCTCGGATCACAGCAGTGACGCTGGCCACAGTCCTGGCTAGGATGCAGGGGGTAGATATCGATAGACCGATAGATAGACAGACAGAAGATAAACTATTCATCATCACATAAAGATAAAACAGTTGATGTGACTAACCCGTACACCAATAGTAAAAAGTGTAGTCGTTCTTACAAATCAAAACAAGAGAAAATTAATCAATTTTCGTAGATTCTTTGAGGAGATTGTTAGTGCTGTTAGTCATCTGGCTTAACTGTGATGATTATGGCACGGAAAATACGCCTAAAGACAAACAGACAGAGAGCCATAGACAGACAGCAAAGGACTAACGTTTCCTTATTAATCCAGAATGCTGAATTCAGCCTTCAGAACATATGTCTGACTTTTCGTGACCATGCAATTTGAAGTCATTGCCAGTCTGCCATACATCTTGGCGTCAGACAAACAACTAGCATACTGTTATACAGCAGGAACCTCGTCGTATTTAAAACACACCCTACGAATGCTTGTTTACGTGTAGATTATGCTCGCTGAATGAATGAAACTCCATTACATCGATCTGTTGTGGATTGCTGTGGACTTGTCGTGATCTTGTTGTGAATTTGATCTAGAACAATTTATGATACAAATCCACAACAGGTAGAAGTAGTCTAAAGCCTTGTTCGCAGCTTCACAGTGGGAGCGTTCACTGCTCATGAACTGGAGTTTGTGCGCTTCCACTGAAAAGTATGTGTTTAAAACTCCAGTTCAGTTCATGTGCTGTGAAGAAGGCTTAAGTCTGAGCAGAGACGTGTTTACGTTTCAACTCACAGGGGTGTCGGACAGGGAGAGTGAGCTGTTGTTGTTGTATGCAGGGCTGGGTGGGATTCGTTCGTTGGTCGGTTCAAGCGGCGGATCCGGTCGACGACTCGGCCGGACTGTACGACGGGCTCGTCGCCGCGTCGCTGCCGCAGCTGCCGCCGCCGACCGCCGCCGCCGCCGCGGCCGACACGCCCAACTCCGGCCTCAGTCTCCACGGCCCCATCACGCAGTCGTCGCGTCGAGCCGCCGACAGATCGCCGTCGAAGAGCCCGCTCCACGGTGTCGCGTCGCCGTCGCGGTCCGCGGCGCCGCCCAGACCCGGCACGACGAGGGACCCCGCGTCGGCCGGGAGGAGGCCCAGCCGGCAGCCGGGCTCGACAGCGGTCTCGGCGAGCAGCATTCGAGCGTAGAGCGACGCGATGATGTCGTCTGGATCAGTGTACTGATGGGTCGTCGACTGGACGCCGCCGTACAGAGCGCAGTCGTCGGCGCCCAGAGGCCAGCCGGACCACGATCCCGGCAGCGGCTGTCACACAACACCACCATGCATCAGCCGTCCGGGCCAACTCAGCCTCCTACCCTCCGCGGGACGGGATATGAGTGCCGGTCCAAAGTGCGGCGAGGCCGTGCGGCTGGGGAGTGAAGACAAGATGGCTCATTCCATATGTGTGGGGGATCGGTAACACTGCATGTGATCGCTTGTTAACACCTACCATAACCGAGCCGAGCAATTTTTCGACGAGTATCGCACTCACTGTAAAGAAGCGTGACTAGCTAATGTATCGGCCTATCGGTCGCTATCGGCCGATCAACCAGTAGTGACCGATGCGTACGCCTCTACGACAAGAAACCCTACGCTTACTGTCTTTTCTAATCCTAACCCTAAGCCCCGATTTTCACCCCATTTGCACAAACCATACGCCGTTCGCAAGCGGAAATTATCATACAGCAAAATGACGGCAAATTCCAAGGATGTAAGTGATTTCCGATTTTGATCGCCAGTAGCAAGCCGCAGCCACCAGCCAGCGCTCCATTGGCGTTATATTCCATCTGGCGGTTTGCCGATTATCAAGACAAGACTATTAGCTTTAGGTCTATTGTTTTTACGTCGGTGGCGTGGTAGCGTATAGTTCATTATCTCCGAGCGTAACTGTTTATGCCTACTGTTTAGATCACCAGTCTTCTCGATTATGCTATGATAGGGTGCTGAGGACGATGCGGATAAGCGTGTTGAGAAGTGAACGTAATAAGGACTGATGTAAAACGTGTTGAACGATAATGTAATGTACATGTATATACTGTAAATAA
>Ga0126333_1000230_pt1 | contig 11100 bp, 10 predicted proteins | sample InaspJWI54metaG_FD_94488 | JGI IMG/M metagenome (GOLD analysis project Ga0126333, IMG submission 94488) | Marine gutless worms symbiont microbial communities from Oahu, Hawaii - Inanidrilus sp. 2 OAHU.JWI-54 metaG | ecosystem: Host-associated > Annelida > Digestive system > Unclassified | place...
TTCCTGTACTGTTTTGTTTGTCAGTATCAGTCAAGTGATTGGCTGTGAAGACCGCCTCCGAAATGACCTATACTGTGTCGGGTGGGGCGTTAAACTCTACTCAAACCAAACCAAATCCTGTATTGTGGGCAGCCAGTTTTCTTGAATTGCACAACAGATATATGCCGTGGCATATGTGATGCGTGAACACTGAACAGTCTTTGTATTTACTTAAATATTTACGAGTGCTTTTCGATTAGCAAGTATTGTTGTGCATATAGTTCTGTCTTTGTCAGTGTGTTAAGTAGGCTGACTGGGCTCGCCATTTGGTGTAATAGTTGACATGTGACTACTTTCTGTTCATAGCAGTTAACACAGAAAATGAAAATACTGATCAGCCAATCCAAACATATTTATGTATTGCTGTAAAATCATGAAGCCATATGCATGTACTATTACTACTATTTTGTTTAATAGCTATTTTTAGGTGAATCTCGAATCAGCTGGTTTTTCTTGGGACCTTCGTTTTTGCCTGTTCCTGAACTGAGTATTAATGGGTTGGGAATTTTTACCAGCTAGGTGTCATTTCTGCCACTGAGCCGTATAAAACTACTGAAGGAACACAGAGCGCTAAGCCTAACTCATTGCCAGGCCTCATCCTTTCTTTGTCCACCTCTGAACTCCTTTTGGGAGGGGCATTGCTTCCTTTGTGACGTTTCTTTGATGCTAGCATTAGTGACACCATATGAGCTGCATGTTGCAAGAAAATTAGAGATGTCTTACCATAGAGGCATGTGATATTATAATGTTCACTTATATTTCTACTTGTTATTAGTTGAAACTGTTGCAGATACTGTGTTGCTGTGTGTTGCAGATACTGATGCTGATAATGAAAATGAAGAGGATTATTATGACCCAGATGCAAAGCTTCGACTGGAGAATATTAGTGTTACTCCAGATCGCAAAAGTCTGCCACAGCGATACAATGGTGTTATGCCGTCAGCATCTGATAGCTATGTTATACAAAGCACACCTAAACCTGGACGTGCTTCAACAAGCCGTAGTCCTATGGTATGTGTGTGTTTTGTGTACTGTCAGTGGTTGTCTGCTGTTGAAGTGTCATTGCATCTTTAGGCAACCATGTTGATGTCCCGGTCCAATAAATGCTTGATTTGATAATACACTCCCAAGTTGCTTAGTATCTGCCGTCATGTTTCTAATACTGCTGCTAGCAGCATGCATATTCATCTAGAGGAAATTTATGTGCCATTGTCAAAAATTAATAGCTTCTGTATTGAATGTAACAAGAGGTAGACCAGTTTTCCAACTGAGTTATTCATCAGAACAGATTGCCCAGACACCAAACAAATTAGAACATGTTGCTGATGCAAAACGAATTGTTTGTGTTTAATGACTGTATTGTCAGTTAACAAAAATTGATATGGCTTCTGCTATGCTAAAATTGTTTTTTGGTGACTGAATACTAATAGCAGCTCGTTGACGCAGAAAGACTTCTTTCACATATCGCATATGATTGCGGAGAAAATGTCATTAATAATTTTTGTATTTATGCTGATGTTTACAACAACGAGATTTTTGCATGTCAGAGCAGTTTGTATCACTGTGTCAACTATATCAATTGAAACTGCTATGATAAATATGCGAGTAATGCATTAGAAGTCATGTATAAACTTTATTCACCAACTTGACGTTGATGTTGCAGGGAAGTGCTCGCAGGCTGCCAGCAAGTCCAGATCGCCTGGATGCTGAGATGCGCTCGCTGCGTTTTATGCAAGACAGCCTCGTCAAGACCGTTACCGATGAATTGAAAACACTTCGTAATGTTGTGGAAGAAGCCCTGTTGGTCGTCAAACAGTCATCTGTTAGTGATTGTTTTTTGTTGTTTTTGCAAACATTAATTCTGACTTACCTTATTACATGTCAGGATTGGCTAAGTTATAACTGAATTTAAATACATACGATACTGCTACTTCTCTTCAATGGCCACTTTTGTTTGTAAACCTGTGCTAGACGGTGGTTTCCCTTCTGTCCTTTTCCATCACCTGTTCCGCAAGGGAACCTGTGTGGATTTGTTGTTCAGGGTTCTTTATAGGTTATAGATTAGATGTTTTTCCTGCCATTCTGCCTTAGTGCTTTGACGCTGTTGGTTGAGCGTCAGGAAGGGCATCCGGCCTGTAAAAAACTGAGTGGTGGGGTGCTGGCGTGGTTATCTGTCTGGACCGAGGTGCAGACTTGCATGTGGCCCAGCTGATGCCACTCCCACTCACTGTCTCTTGCTTCAGTAAAATCCAGGTTGGTTTTACCTTTCTGGTACCGGCTCACCCGGGTAGTCCTGGAAAAGGGCCGTTAAACGGGTGTGTGTCTGCCATCAGTGTCAATGCACTGAAGAGAATAAAAAGCAGTAACCCTAACCAGTGGCCTGGCCTCATTCTTTCTTAATTCATAACTGGCTGGAACTGATTGAAAGGTTGATACTTCATTTGCCTGCTCTCGACACCAGTTCCAGATGAAATTATGAATACATACTTTTACGAGCATCTAGTGTGTTAACTGTGAAAAATTACTTAGCTTGTTTCAGCCGTTTCTGCTTGTGTACTCTTTCCACTACAAATGAATTTAATGTTTTTATGTTTCTTTGCATGGATACTACTGCTGTAAAAGAATGTAAATATCCCATACGTCGAAGTTTCAGTCGAAAGATGACGTGTGTTTATATTGCAGGATCGTCTGACAGGCATAGAGTCAAAGTTGGCAGTTGTGATGGAGTTTCAGCGGAATCAGAGTTGGTTGGCGCCAGCACTAACGCGACATGTGGTCCAGGCAGCCCAACTGCCAAGTCAGGCTCCTACCATGCCGGCTGCAGCTGCCGTTGAACAGCCGACGTACAGTGCGGGTCCGACCTATGATGCTCTGCTATATAGGCAGCAGTTTGGTCAGCCAGTTGGTGCTTCATTGCCTGCTCAACCCAGTAGCTTTGCTGCATACCAGAACTATCTGTTTCCTTCTGGTAATGTGGAACAGCAACTTCACCAAGAATCAGACGGTTATGTTGGCGATCAGTGCTTTTTTAATGATGAGGAGTATCCAGAAGATGGTCTCGGATACGAAATCCCACCAAATTATTTGCCACTTACGTCACAAGAACTGTTTCTCTCCGGTGGTGATGCGGCATGTATAGGTTCTACTGCACCGATTCTGCCAGGATTTTTTTCCAGCTCAGTGAAGCAGTGTCTTGCATCCAATGGTACTGAGTCTGTCACTGTAACGCAATCTGGTGCTTTGAATCTAGTAAAAGTCTCGTCTGTGGCTAAGTCTGATACAGCAGTTACTCCGTCAGTCATGTCCATCCCTAAATCTGTGTCTGTCTCCACTGTTGTGCCTTCATTGCCAGCTCTTCCATCGACCACTCGGACTGTCAGTCAGGCTTCGCCATTAGCTGCACCCAAATTTGTGCCCAGCCCTTCAACTGTGACAGTGACCACAACAATGTCAGCAGCTTCAGATAGTGAAACAAAACCAGTTGATGCAAACAAGATGGTGTTCGGTGGATTTTCTTTCACCACAGCTCCACCTGTCGTTCCAGTAGACAAAAGCAAAGACGAGAAGAAAGCTGCAGACAAAGCAGTCTCGAAGGCAGAAAATCCATTTGCCAATTTCTCCTTCAGCTCACCAGCCGCTTCGACAGCTGTTGACAAGAGTAGCACTGAGAACATAGTTACAAAGCCAGCATTTGGAGAATTTAGTTCCATTTCTTTTTCAACGCCAGCATCTACTGCAGCTGTTGGTGTGAAGTCGACTGGCTCAGGATTGCCAGTGTTTGGTTCTGGCTTGAAGGCTGGAACTACCACATTTGCTGACTTGGCAAACCAAGAAGTAAAAGGATTTTCCGCTAAAGATGATAACTCAAATGTGTTCAAATCTGCTGGTGAAGAACTGTTTAAGCACAGCTCTGCAAAATCTCCTGGATCAGCTGGAAAGGCAAATGTGTCTGGACAAGAAGATGAGGAGTATGTTCCTGACCAGGAATTTCAACCACTCGTGTCTCTGCCGGAAGTGGAAGTTAAAACTGGTGAGGAGGATGAAGAAAAATTATTTGGAGAGCGGGCCAAACTGTATCGCATGGACGCTGAGAGCAAGCAGTGGAAAGAGAGAGGAATTGGTGAGATAAAAATACTTCGACACCGGATCTCTGGCCGATTCCGGATTGTGATGCGTCGAGAGCAGGTGCTGAAGCTGTGTGCTAATCATTTCATAACGGCCTCCATGAAACTGGTGCCGATGAAGACGTCAGAAACATCGTTGTGCTGGTTTGCCAATGACTTCTCGGAGAGTGAAGTCCAGAAAGAGCAGTTGTGTGTCAAGTTCAAAACGGCTGACGTAACACAGAAGTTTTGCAGTTGCTTTGAGGACTGTCAGCTCAAAAGTGGTCAACAGCAAACGGATAAGGCACAAATGTCAGCCAGTAGTAAGCCAACTGAAGCTGTGGATGCAAGTAAACCATTATCTGCTCTGTTTAAGCCAAAGAGTGGTCAGTGGGTGTGCAGTGGTTGCTATATTACAAATGAGTCTGACAGTGCTAACTGCATTGCTTGCATGACGGCCAAACCTGACACAGTCCCTGTTAGTGTGGAGCTACCTGCTGTCACTGGCTCTACTGCTGCATCGTTGTCTAGCATGTTTCAGGCTAAGGCTGGAGAGTGGGACTGTGCAGCCTGCTATGTCCGCAATGGCGCTGACAAAACAACGTGTGCAGCATGCGAGACACCAAAGCCAGGCGCCACTGTTACCTTAGACACTTCGGCATCCAGCAAGTCTGACTCTGCATTCAAGATTGCTCCAACCGGTGGCTTCACATTTTCGGCATGTGCTGGAAAGCCTTTCGTATTTGGAAATACTGCATCACCTTTTGCAAGTGGCACAGCAGTGACTAGTGGTTCTAACGCCCAGTCGACTTTAGTTGTGTCCAGCTCATCTGGCTTTACCACGCCATTCAGCTTCAAACCACCATCAACAACTGCTAGTAGTTCTGTCATGACTCCTCCATCGTTTACTATTGGCACTGCCCAGTCTGGAAAGAATGGAGCATCAGCTAAACCTGATGCCAGTGTATTCCAGTCAGTCAGTAAGCCAGCAGCTATCAGCCATGTTATTGGTGCATCAAGTATATTCCAAAGTAGTTCCAGCACACCGAGCTTTGCATTGCTGTCAACAACTCCAGTACCTGACAAAGCTACCAGTTCAGCAGCGAAAGAAAACAAGTCGTTGTTTGGCTCACCTGGCTTTGTCTTTGGGGGCGTGAAACCGGTGTCATCATTAAGCAGTCTTGCGGGTTCCGGGAGTTCATTCAGATTCACCAGTCCAAGTCCAGCAACTCCTGTTCATCCACCGGTCCCAGTGTCACCTCACTCACCAAAGTCACCGGACAGTGAGTTGTATGAAACAGGAGCGGATGATGAACCAAATGTGTCGTTTGAGCCGATCGTCCAGCTGCCTGATAACGTGGAAGTAAAGACCGGCGAAGAAGATGAAGAGGTGCTCTACTGCCAGCGTGCCAAACTGTATCGTTTTGTCGACTCTGAGTGGAAAGAACGTGGCATCGGTGACGTGAAGCTGCTTCGGCATCATTCCACGGGCATCGTGCGCATTGTCATGCGGCGTGAACGTGTTCTGAAGCTCTGTCTGAATCACCGTGTCAGTGCTGCTTTGATGCTGCAGTCGATGCCGAATTCTCAGGGCAAGGCATGGACGTGGCATGCTGACGATTTCTCAGATGGTGCTGAGCCAACACACGAGAAATTCTCAATCCGTTTCAAGACCGAGGATATCGCTGCCGAGTTCAAGCAGGCATTTGACCGTGTGAAAAATGGTGAAGCTTTGTCAGTAGTGGACAGCTCTAAATTGGATGACGCTGATGGTCCACAGTGCCCTGGTCCGAGTATACTGGAAGATCTACTTGCAGGCGGATCTGTCGGATATCATGGTAAATTTTTCTGTCTGTAACATTGATACATTGACCAGCGAAGGGTTGGTGGATTCTTATCATAATGAAGATGCATTTGCCAGATAGCAATTTATTTATTTTAATGGCTCTTGTTGTGTAATGAGTTATGTAGCATAACTATATGTTTAGTTTTATTTCTTTTTGTATTTTATCAGTGTTATAGTCTGTTGTTTTTAATGATTTTGGGAGAAGACTGTTGCTTAACACTACTGTTGGGAATGTTGATCTGCTGTCATTCATGACTGGATGTTGGCACTCTTGTAGATACTGCATCTTCGGCATCTGATGACTGTGTTCTGGTGGATGTAAAGATGCCACCAGAGCAGTTGGTGAAGAAGGCAGTTAGTCTACAGTTGCCTCCTACATTCTTCAATTACCTTGATCTGCCTGAGTGTCCTGGATGTATTGGCTGCCGTCCATTGTCTGAGTTGCAGAATGTTGAAGTGCCATCCACTGATACTGGTTTTATAATTATCTTGTGTTCAGTAGCACAGTTTTATTGCTAGCCGTTTCAGCTGCTGCTTGCCAAGTGTATGATATCAAGTGTTAGGTAGTTTTTATAAAGATGCATGTTTTAATATTGGAGTTAACTTGCTTAGTGCAAACTGAGGAGAGTGTTACATGTTTGATGGTATGCCAGCTGAGTTACCGGCATCCGTCAAGTCTTATTGTATGCTGGATGTGTAGTTATCGTTTTATTGCAGTAAAAAGTGTTGTTTGCTGTACAGGGGTTGCATCAGACAGTGGATCCCAGAAAGTCTTTGGTGGATCAGTTGCATCTGCTGATTTTGGTCAGTTGGCATGGAAGAAGGTGGGACAGCCGCCAGCTGTATTTGGTAGCATCTCAGCTATTGCTGCCCAGCCGCCATCCTCATCTTCTGCTGCGGTGGGCCTGACAGACTCTGGTTCAGTTTTTGGCAGTGGCACAAAGGTCGTTGGATTTTCTGATCTGGCGGCACCTGGCTCTGGTGTGGGTGATTTCACCAAGAAATCTGGTTTGTTTTTTGACACGTACCATTTTTCTCATCTGTTAATGCATAGCAGTGTGTTATTATAATTTATTAAAGCTAAAATGTTACTACTACTACACTTGTTTAATGGCCTTTTTTCCAGGACAACCTGGGTAAGCCAGTACCAGAAAGGTAAACCAGTCTGCATTTAAATGAAGCCCGAGGTAATGGGGTTTTGGGATGCAGTGGCATCAGCTGGACCCATATGCGAACAATCAGCACCTTGCTCCAGGCAGATAACCATACCAACACCTCGTCAGTCAATTTTTTCAGGTCGGATACAGTGTCAAAGTACCGAAGGCATAAAGCTAACATGGAAACATACATGTATTGCAGTTGTGCACGTATGTACATGATTTTTAAAACGTAAATTAGATATCTGTGTACATTCATTCACGTATTCTATCACAGTTAATAGTCATTGCTGGTTGTTACTGCAGAGGCATTTCATGCAACTTATTTTAGGCCAAAACACTACACATGTCTGACACTCAGTCTATGGTCAGTGTTTTTTTTCTCTGTCTGTCTCTTGGTGCCTTCAGTGCTTTGACACTGTTGGTTGGGTGGCAGGAAGGGCATCCGGCCTGTAAAAAACTGAGTGGTGGAGTGCTGGTGTGGTTGTTTATCTGGAGCGAGGTGAAGGTTTGCACATGGCCCAGCTGATGCCACTGCCACTCACTGTCTCTTGCTTCAGTAAAATCCAGATTGGTTCTACCTTTCTGGTACCGGCCCACCCGGGTAGTCCCGGAAAAAGAGCCGTTAAACGGGTGTGTGTGTGTGTGTGTGTCTGTCTCTTGGTGTTGTGCACACTGGTGATGGTGGTGTGCCCTGCAAAAACGGATGAACAGATTGAGATTCCATTTAAGGGGCACACTCGCATGGGTCCAAGGAACCATGTGTGAAGATGGTGGTGTACGCTGGCATCATCTGGTAAATATGATTAAAAGATGCATGATGCGTGGTGGCAGTGCAGCCTTTATTGTTATTAATAATTGCAAACTGTGCTGTGGTGATATGCGTTTTCCTGTTTATCAACTGTGTTGACTTTCTGACAACAGGAAGACTGGTGTCATGGTACAGTATATGCCATACTTAAATTCTTATGTATTTGGGTTTTTTGCAGCACTGTTAAAAGCTTACCATTTTCAAGTTTTTGTCTAGAAGCCATACACTCAACTATGATTATGACCGTCCTTAAAATATCTGGCACTGTTACTCCAAACATGTGTGCACTGCGTGATAGGAAAGCTTTTGTTTGTTGTGCATGAGTGGCAGGGGGGCAGTCAGCTAACCCAGATGTGTACGTGTGTATGTTCAGAAAAAGTGGAACATTTTGTTTTTGAACATAACTTCACAATTACAAGCTCGATTTTCTTGCAGTTTTCAGTAACCGTTACTGAGTAATTAGTCTACAAGTATGTTGTACTGTCAAAATTGTATTGGTCCTAAAATAAATATTCTTTGCAATCAAAAAACGTGTGTTGTACGCTATCAGCATATTATGTTTTATGGAACTGTCAGTCAGCTGCTGGTCAGTCTTGTCTCATTCATCAGAGATGCGCTGCTTGAGTTCCGTCAACACTGGTAATCTTGCGAGCATAAACCCTGTCCTGCATGATCCCCATACCTTGTAATCAACTGCATTCAGCTTAATGTCCATTTCTTTTCTGGAAATAGTTTGATTATACGGCGTGCTCCTAAGTGCCTTGTTTTTCTGTAAAATTGAATTAAATGTTTACCTTCTTCAGAAAACGTCTCTGTTATGATTTTTACAAAAAAAGTTATAATTGCGTAAATGCACAAAGAATATTTAACCGATTTTGTCAAAATCAAATTACCATCAGTTGACACTTTCACTTGCCGATATTCGCTGAAAATTTCATAAAATTTGTCCAAAAACTGTGAGAAATTTACGGAAAAGCAAAGGTATCACTTTTTTTCTGAACATGGTGTAGTTTCTGTTGTCATATTTTTGTGTTTACTAAAGCACTGAAAGCTGATGAATTATCAAACAGCAATATTATCAATGATAAATGCGTTTGCATTGCTCGTTTACAGGCGACAAGTCATTTGCATGGGCTGGCTCTGGTGCACAGCTGTTCTCTCAGCAGACACCTCAAGCACAGTCAGGTGAGGATGCAAATGACAGCCTTGAAGACGGTCACGGTGATGATGGATATTCTGCTGACAATATCCATTTTGAGCCCATCGTTCAGCTGCCTGAAAGTGTCGATCTGAAAACTGGCGAAGAAGATGAAGAAGAAATCTTTCGCCAGCGTGCCAAGCTGTATCGCTATGACGATACTGCATGGAAAGAACGTGGTACTGGAGAAATGAAGATCTTGAAGAATCCAGTAACTGGTTTGTATACTGATAATCATATAATTGTCATCGTTGTCATCATCATTGTATAGCAGTTCGCAACACGCCTCACCGCTACGGGAACACAGTGCCTTTGGGATCACACAGTGTTACCTGCTACCCGACAGAGGTGACATTCCCACCCTTACCCCAGCTGAAGCTGGTTCTCGATTAAGCGACTCCCGAGGGATGCAAGGCTGAGTTGACCTAGTTGGCTTGTTACATACCGAGATGGTATACCCGCCCAAAGACGGTCACCTATCTAGGTACTAACCGGACCCGATGTGGGTTAACTTCGTTCGTGCGACGAACTCCGCTAACCACTACGCTATGCCTTACCAGGGATGGGGCTGCACTAGTTGGTTGTGTCGTGAGTTTCTTGCAGAAAATGTTGTTTGTGTATACTTAATATGAGTTGGTAGGGAGTTTCGTTCACATTGTGCAGCAACTGAGAAAGCTTTGTCTTCCAGTTCTAAGTATTCAGTGTATGCTGTCGAATCAGTTATATTTTGATAAAATATACTTATGTAATAATGCTTTAGATTTATTGTATGATTGCTTCATCTTTTAACAGTGACTTCCGAGTGCATTGACACAGTGTTGGTTGGGTTAGTGGAAAGGCATCTAGCCTGAAGAAACTTGTGCCAGTTGTAGGTTCGATCAGGTATTGGAGTTTAATGTCGCGTAACATAGAACAGATTATCAGCGATAAGTGTGTGCCAGTATCAAATGGTCCTGTTTCAAATAGATAGAGGAAGAGAATTGGGGGGGGACAAGCAACTATGCCATATTTTCCTGGAAATGGCTGTTAAAACTGAGTGTGTCTCTGTTTGTGCAAACTGCTGTTTGTGCAAGTTGTTTACGCACAGTTTTGCACCAGCTCAGTGAGCGGATGAGTAGATATTTATATGTTTCCAAGTGTTTTGTCATCTATGTTTGTTGTCACTCTGAAGCTGGTTTGTCTTATGACTGTTGATCAAACAGCATTGTGTTATTGCTAGGAAACTATCGGCTGCTGCTGCGGCGAGAACAGGTGCACAAGGTGGCTTGCAATCACTTGCTCACTGCAGAGATTAAACTTCAGCCATTACAGACATCGGAGACCACTTGGTGCTGGTTTGCCATGGATTACTCTGAAGATGAACCAGCCATGCAGAATTTTGCATGTCGTTTCAAGGTGTGTGTTGTTGACATTAAGTTGGTTTATTTATATATGTCCAAGTATTGTGTATGCTTTCAGTGCTTTGACGCTGTTGGTTGTGCGGCAGGAAGGGCATCTGGCCTGTAAAAAGCTGAGTGGTGGGGTGCTGGCGTGGTTATCTGTCTGGAGCAAGGTACAGACTTGCATATGGTCCGTCTGATGCCACTGCCACTCACTGTCTCTTGCTCCAGATTGGTTTTACCTTTCTGGTACCAGCTTACCCGGGTAGTCCCGGAAAAATGGCCGTTAAACGGGTGTGTGTGTGTGTATTGTGTGTCGTGTTACCTGCATAGTGCACAGTTAAATGTTGTACTTTAAATGCTTAACAATTTTTTAAACTTTCCAAAATGAGATCTAAGTTGGCCCAGTGTAGAATAGTATAAACCAACAGTAGTTATGATGATTGCAAAGACCGCTCGTAATATGAATATTTTAAGTATCTATTGACGAAACTATCAAACAATATTAATGTATTTGTAAACTTAAAGTGGAGTTTAACGCTGGCAATATTTGAAACAATATCAGAA
>Ga0126333_1000231_pt1 | contig 11089 bp, 11 predicted proteins | sample InaspJWI54metaG_FD_94488 | JGI IMG/M metagenome (GOLD analysis project Ga0126333, IMG submission 94488) | Marine gutless worms symbiont microbial communities from Oahu, Hawaii - Inanidrilus sp. 2 OAHU.JWI-54 metaG | ecosystem: Host-associated > Annelida > Digestive system > Unclassified | place...
AGAAGATAATGTACAGAAAGTGGAAGAAAGAAAACACGAAAGAGGCAAGGATGGAGTATAAGAAGAGCAGACAAAATGCAAAGAGAGTTATCTCTTCAGCAAAGGAAAAGAAACAGAAGGAATACGCAAATGACTTAAATGACTCTGAGTGTCAAAATGAATTTTTTTTGAATGGCAAAGCAGATGGTTAAAGAAAGACATGATATAACTGGGTTAAACTGTATAAAAGGAGCTTCAGGGAAAGTGATTGTAGATGATAAAGGGATCAAATACACGTGGAAGGAGTACATGGAGAAACTGATGAATGAAGAGAATGAATGGGACCATAAGATATCGGCTGCGGTTAAGGAAGGACCAGCAGATTGTCCCGGACAAAAGGCCGTTAAACGGTTGTGTGTTTGTGTGTGTGTGTGTGTGTGTGTGACAATATATTCTTGCATATATATTTCCGCCATTGTTTTGAAATTGTTCAAATGGCATCATGAAGGGTGTCAGATAAAGGTAAAGTCAGCAATATCCCTTGTTTTTTGGAGAAGTGTAAATGGCATTGTCGTCTCCCTTTTTGGGACTTAACTTGGGGTAAGGTGGCTGCATTGGAGGCCATTTGGCAGTTTTAGGGAGTTGTACATAATATCACCCAAGTTTATTGCTGATCATTTATTCACTGTATTTGCGAGGAAGTTAATAAATTTCATTGCATCCGTCTGTCCATTTGTTTCCACTAATGTTTGAACCACGTGACCTTTGACCATGATTTTTGCAAGTGTACCGGTTGTGACTTGCTTGCTGGAGATTGAAAATCAGTTTAAGGGTTAGGGTTAGCATGGATGGCAAAGCGGTCTGTTGGTAAAGGCTGAGGAGTATCATGTGGCAGTAGCGGTAATGGTGGTGGTGGTAATAGTAGTGGTTTGTGTCATCAGACGGTGAGTCACTGCAAGTCTCTGATAGAGAAGGACGATGCAACTCGCAAGGAGCTCGGCTTGGAGATCCTGTCATTCAGCGAGCTGCGTCAGTACAAGAAGATCCGTGATTGCATCAATGAGGATGCGATCTGGCTGCCGGGCAAGAGGATAAGTGGAGGGATGGACCGACGCAGCTTTGTTGACGAGGATGAGGAGGATGAAAGGTACGATGCGCCATTGATCTTGTTCACAGGTCGTTGCAGGGTCGGCTTGCGATGTCTCCAGTTCATCATTCTCCCAACGGCTACTGTTGTCGTTTGCTGCCGAACCCACCCACTGCTGAAGCTGGCATTGATTGGCCATGGTGGCTGGTGTAAAATGAGACAACCAACCAGCTTATTGCAGTAGGTGGCAGTGGTGGCACTCTACCATGGCATGGTAAGTACAGTGTCCTGGTTGGGTTGTGATGCAGTGCTGTTGCCAGTACTGAAAATGCCACTGTCTATTATTTCCAGTTATGATTGGGTTTTACGTGCCATTGTACTTTCCATTTCCACACCACAGTAGATTGTTCAGACCCGTTATGTCTACTGTGTTCCGTCACATTTAATCTGTATGATTAGGGACATAATGCAGTGGATACTGCAGACACTGTGGATAAGGTATTGGCCTTAACTTACGTCAGCATGGTGTCTTATTTCCTTTTTCGAGGTTTGTCGCTCTGTGTCTCTAGTACATACACGTGGCAATATTTGTCGGTCTACGATTTGCCTGTCACCCCTCGTTTTCACTTGCCCTTCTCTTAGTATCCACTCCAGTGTTCGAATGTGCTGAATACTGGCACTGTTGGCCATGTGGGGTGACGACACAGAGCTGGTTGTATTCCATTAGTAAGTAGTTGTATGAGATGAGTAATGGATGAGATTCAGCAAGTGATTTCCCTGCTTGGTTGGTGCCATGAACGACATCCAGCCCTCCACATTATTAGGCCACATCACATGCACAGAATGCAGAGATGCGGCCTATTGTTACTCGATGTTCTGTGGTCTGTGTGACTGTCTGTTGGACACAGCCATGAGCCCTACAAACGGCTGAACTGGGCAAGATGCTGTTCTGGGGAAGGGGCATTTTTCGAGGTGCCCCTGTGATGCGGCCTTTCGTCAAAATTCATTGACCTTTTGTTTTATTAGCGATTTTCTAGAGAAAATAGATGCCGAAGTCAGTTGCACCCATGATCTTGTACGATATGTGTGTGTCACCAGATGCCCTTACTGATGCCAAACCGGGGAGTCACTTGCTGGATCTCATCCATTCTTCATCTACCAAATCTCACTGGGAACAATTTGCTCCTTGTGCATTTTCACCCTTTATGGTTATACAGACATCAACCATGCAGAAACTACTCGTTCCTCCCCTTCTATGTACGTGTGTCAGCATGTTTGTGTGGTTCACCATGCACTTTATGAACCAGTTTAGACTGAAGAATCATTGCTGCTTGTCCCGGTATCCACATGCACTCCCAGACTGCCCGCATGCGTGGATACATCCAGTCGCATCGTATAGAGTACAGTGTAGTATGCCTGTGGCATTCTCTGCGTAAGTTTCAGTGCTGCAACAGATTTTATCAGTTTAACATCAGACAGGACGTTGTCCCTGTATTGGCTTTTCAAGTTTGCTGTCACCAGTACCACAGTTTCAGCATGGTTCATGGTAAGCAGGATTGTTGGTCACTTTCTGTGCACATTGTCCACTATGTGGCCAGGCACAGATCTGCTAAATGTCAGTCTGATGATGACCATTTCATATTGCGATACGGCTCGAGGTGTAACGTTTTTCGCTGAACACACATTCACAGGTAACATTGCGATAAACAATACTAGCCCCCGTAGTTACCCTACATATATTAAGCTGGAGGCTTAGATAGCCCGACAGCTGGTCACATTACCCATCTCTGCAGGCTGTGTAGGAACCGTGAACACCACATTCTTCAGAGTGTGTGAAGTTATGCAGTGAATGGTGATGATCAAGAAATATTATCCTGCAAATTAACAGTATCCTTGACAGTTGATGAAAACGCACTGAATTATTTTAACCACTCTCAGTTATTATTTGACTGTCATCTGGTTTTCCAGAGTTACTGTGAGGAATGAGAAGAGAAACTGTGAGGTTATACTGCAGTTTCTGTAGGTGGGATCCCCAGCCATCGGCATCACAGGAACTGAATGGAGGTCAGATCACCTGTTGACAGTGAGCATACATAATGTCCAAGTAGGTCTGGAATACAGCAGTAACGTGTGGAAAATGCTTAGTGGCTGTAATGCTGTAAGTAGCAGTATTATAATGTCGGCTCGTGCGCAGTACGTTCTGCCAAGCAGAGTACCATCGTCGTCTTATGCATGATTTCGTCAAAGTCGTCGCCAAGTTCTGTCGTCGTTCAGTCGGCAGAGCATCGTCGCTCTAGAGGTGATTAGTAAGTTAAGTCTCGGAAACTAACAGCACTGCACATATGGCCTACAAGCCCGGCATTTGGCTTGCATTCTCCCTTCTCGTGATTCCTGCCAAACCATCGATACTTTGTTGACATGAATTTGAACTTCACAAACTTGTGTCGCACTCCCTACACACAGACCTCCGAATATTTGAGTTTCCCTTCTGTGCCGTTTGGATTCCAGTGTGTGATATGTATAATGTCACTGTACAGTTAAAATTGGTTTGGTTAATTCTACCACAGTGCTGCTCATTACTTGCCAGCTGCAGAATTGTCACAGTGGGCCAAGTCAGATGGGTTCCTCAAAAATCTGTTGGCAAAACCCTTTGGCATTGCGGCTCTGGAATGATTGTATGAGTAAATGATTTCAGTTAGCCTGTCGTGTTTTGACATGCCCTTCAGTGCTTTGACATGGTTGGGCGTCAGGAAGATCACCCGCCCTGAAAAACTGAGTGATGGGGTGTTGCTGTAATTGTCTGGAGCAATATGCAGATGGTCCAGCTGATGCCACTGCCGTCCGAAAACACTACCATCTCTTGCCTCATTTAAATTCAGACTGGTTTTACCTTTCAGGTACCGGCTTACCCAGGTTATCCTGGAAAAGAGGCTGTTAAACGGGTGTAGTAGTAGTTGCTGGCCAAGAATGAACTTGTGTGACAGGCATGATGCCAGAACAGACAGATTCGTGTCATGAATCAGTCTGTACTCATTGCCACTACGCTGCACAACTGTGTCTGTTTTCTGTATCAGCTGTGTGGTGGAATGGTTTGGGTGGTGTCCTCCTGGCCAAGAAGTTGCAGTGTTAGTCCTTCACGTTATCACCATAGCATAATAACCTCGGCAACTCCTTCACGCACATCTCTTTGCCGCACAGCAAGAGATGGCCAACTGGCTGTGCTTCTGTTGCTAGGAAGGTTATTCCAGATCTGGCAGCAAGAAATGTCGGCTTACCGTAGTGTATCTGGTTAATCTAATGTCATGGGCAGGCCGACTGCCAGTGGCTGGGACCCAGCATTTCATACTGACACTTGGGGCATTAGTTATACCTTTGATGTAGTGGCTTAAAGCTGATTATGAGGCACTGCAGACTTTCTTTGTCCTACATTCTAGTGTTACTTGTCCCAAACTACTGTATTAAGTTCTTGTGCCCCTGTCATGTGATAGGGGGATGGCATTGCTGAGGTTCGTCTGCCCTATCTCGAAAATGGTGCAGTTTATGGCTGTGGTTACTATGGAACACTAAATAAGAAACAGTGCTGGAAGTCTAATCCACAGATTGGTATGGCTGTATGCTCACTGGAAGCCATTCTGTTGAAAGGTATTACGTTTTTTCAGTAATATCCAGAGGTTACAAAATTCTTTAGTATTATGAGGAGAAAAGTCATTATCTGAATGGCCCACAGTAACTAAAGTGGCGTGGTAAGCAGACCAGCCAGTAGCAGGTAGGTCGTCACATTTTAACATGCTGACATAAGGCTCTGGAATATTATACCGGGTGTAATGTTGTTAAAATGGTTTAAACTATGGCGCTAGCTCACATCGTGCACACTGCATCTGGCAAGCAAAGCTGCATCGTTCGTCGATGGACAGTGTCCACCGAATGTCGTCTCATTTCTATTGAAGAACCGTCTGCAAAGTGGTTTCGCTCTTGTGGGTTGGTATTTTGTGAAATATAGGTAAAGCAGTGCAGTCACACACAGTTGGCCTGGAATTTAATTGCCTTCTGCTGCATTCAGTTGATGGTTGTGGCTAGCCTTCCATGGAAAAAACAAATCCAGGTGCATATTATGCACACGTTTGACCTTGATTTGATATTCTCATGACCTGTGGTGGCACTTTGACCACTTGTCAGTGCTGCACAATGAAGAACGGAAAGATAACATAGCAAGGGAATACTTTGCAGAGTGACCCATGAATGTAAACTTATACTGGTTAAGTATGTAGTCCATACAGACATGCCATACACCGTTAGCACACATGTTCCACATTCGGTAAAATGTCTGTGTGCCATTTTAACATGTTCACTTACACAGTCATCATTCTAGCATTGAACGAAATAGATACAACTTGCATCTTGTTACTAAGGTGCTCATCTGCTGTCCTGGCCAAATTTCACCTCTATTTGGTACAGACCTCAAGACCACTAAAAATTACAGTTGGCTTTCTAACATTTGTGGGCATTTCCCCTTCTTTTTGTAGCTAATGTCTTGTCTGATATTGCAAACACATCTCTGTGCAATATCATTGACGTTTTTGCCACAGTAAGTGCCATTTTACTCTGATAGAAGCCAGTCCATTGAGAAAGAATGCTTTATCTGCTGTTTGTTGACAAATGGAAATACCATGTTAATAATGTGATAAGCTATTGTACTTGGAGCACCAGGACCCAAAAGTACACCCACGATGCTTACCTGTTGCAACTATAGCAAGCAATATGCATTGACACGGTTTCTGCTGATAATTGTCATTGCACAAGTGCATATAATTTTGCTGTAGAAATTTTGGGAATAGTTTACAGATAACTTTCTCACCTTCCTGTTAGCAGAAATGACTTTTTGTACATTTGAACATTACCTAAATAATTTAATGAGGAATTCTCCGACACACTGAAATACCTTCTTATGAGCTCAGTAGCCTGTAATAGGGAGATGCCAGCTATTGCATGAAGTATACAAAGCACTGAAGTTGCCTTAAGTGCTTTGATGCTGTTGGTTGAGTGGCAGGAAAGGGCATCCGGCCTGTAAAAAGACTGAGTGGTGGGATGCTGGTGTGGTTATCTGTCTGGAGCGAGGTGCAGACTTACATATGGCCCAGCTGATGCCACTGCCACTCACTGTCTCTTGCTTCAGTAAAATCCAGATTGGTTTTTCCTTTCTGGTACCGGCTCACCCGTGTAGTCCCGGACAAAGTGCCGTTAAATGTGTGTGTGTGAGAGCAGAAGTATGGTATGCCTTACTTTTTACTGACATTCTCAAGAGTATCTGAGCTGGTACGCAAAACTGTTAAACGGCCCTTTATCCAGGACTGCTCGGGTGAGCTGGTACCAGAAGAAACATGCACCCAGTCACACCCATGAGGAAGAAGAAGAATGATTCACACATACAACAAGGTCCATTGCGTGGGTGCTCATCCTCTGGAGTGCTTTGAACCAACGAAGGTTGTTAAACCCAATTAATCCGACATAAAACCATATGGCCAGCTTAGATTTAACAGCCAGTGCCTTTAACCAACATAGGATCAGTATGCTGGCAGTGCTGGTCACAGTACCTACTGTTACACAACTCGCTGCATCCTTTATCAACTTCGTTATTTCCTCCATTATCTGAGCTGGTAATGTGTGGGCAATTCTGTGGTGGTGTAGTTGATCCCATAGAACTTTCCCCATTTGAAGAATTTGTCCAAGGTTTCCATGTATCTGAAATATAGTAATATCGTCCCTGTCAGGTTTAACACTGTGAAGACGAATTATTAGTAGCTGGCATTGTGCACGGTCCGTTCGTCCTGACAGGCAGCAAGCCGTCATGATGGGTCACTGTCTGCTGGAACACACTGAAGAACAGTCGACGAAGCAACATCGCGGTGATGGAGGTGAATTTGCACTGAGTCTGGGTAAATGAATGAAACGTGGGACACACCTGTCGTTTGACATTTCAGTTTTTCGTGGCCTGGCTGCCTCCGCTGTCATATCAGTAATGTTGCTGATAGTCAGTTGTGGCATTTTATGCTGAAACAATCCCATGTCTGCACACACATTTTACATCCCAGGATCTGTCACTGACCCTTTGCATTTGCCAGTGATGCAGAATTAAGCGACTCAGGGAAACACTGTGGACTGACTTGTGAATAGACATGGTAGTCTTGGAGAAAATGTTACCATTCCTACAGATCTGCCCTGTTTTGAACTATCTCCAGACACATCAGGCTGTTTTATTTCACAGTGTTTGACTTAGATGGTCGTAACTTTCTTATCACTTACCAGTATGTTAAATCAAATGCCAGTGCTCCAATGCTGCTGCAGCAGTGCTCGATTTTACCTTGATTGGTGCAGGGATTCGGCTATGCCCCCACCCCCCGGAATTGCAAAGTAGGAAAACATTCCGAACAGCTTTCCTGCACATTGTGGGCATATTGTACATGTTAATTGTTAAGTATTGTCCAATTATCTAATTCTTCCTCAATTTGTTCAGGACTACCTGGCATCGCAAGCACATGCCATCAATCTATAATTATTGCCCAGATACATTGGTGCAAGCTCATCCATGCGAAAAAGGCATTGTATCTGATATGTATGCTCCCATTACCTGACGTTGCATTGGGTATTGCCAGATGTAGTCCTTGGGAGCAGTAGAAGCACCCAGCATTCAGTGTCTGGCATGCTGCATGCTCTCCAGACTTATGATAGCTATCATACAAGTGATTTTCTTGTTAACAGCTCGGCACATTCCTGTTCACAGGAACTTTTCGTAGTTGCCCATAGTATAAGTAGTTTCCTGCATATTTCCCCCAAATTTTGTTTACTTATCTACTCCCAAGCTGATAGTCCAGTAACAGAAATCAATGCCCTACATACTGCAGGAACACGGTGTCTCACTTTCCTCAATCTCCGCAGAGTGGTAATTGATGGAAAAAATACTTCGATGTTTTAGTTGATCTTATAGCACTTTTCCAGCCCACAGAAACGTCCGGGCTTCCAAAGTGTCTGGAACGGTAACCTGGTCCATGTTTTTACTCGGTTTATGTACTAGTATGTGAAAACGAACTATTCCGTGCGTCCTGACAGGCAGGCAGCATGCCGTCATCGTGAGTCGTCTACTGGCGAACGCATTGAAGAGCAGTTGGCGGCGAAGCGTCATCGCTGTAGTGGAGGTGCTGAGTCTGGGTAAACGAAACGCAGTGTCGCATGCTCCTCTTTCCGGATCTTGCTACCCTCTGGAGTCTCTAACAAGTGATTGCTCACTTGCCATTGTACTGGCTGAGATGATTTTTGAAAACATGTTTACTACCAGAGTACCAGTTATGCCAGTACCCAGCCCCTTTGCTCCTGCTGGTGCTTGATACAAAAGACAAATGATCAAGGGGTATCGTGGTGATAATTTCAACCTTTGTGTTTACACCAGATGTGACTGCTGTTAATAACCGTAGGATCTGCCCTGCATACATGATTGTTGAGAAATACATAGTACACTGTGTCCCAGTTGAAGTTATGCCAAAATTCAGATATATTTAAATACAACATAATTCAACAGAAGCACTACTAGGCTATGCGTAACGTTGACTGTACAAGTTTTAAAAAAAAATACAGGCTAGTTTCTGAGATACAAAAGTTTTATAACATGCTTCTCGATATTAGTTTCCAACATGAGAATGCCTGTTGCTTACTGAAACAGTTGCACGTGTGAGGACAGCTTTTATGTTGATAAATGTGACTAAAAGAGTTTCTTCGAAGGCAATAGTCTCATCAGTCACTTGATTGCCTGCTGTATCAGATTACTCCATTGGAGTCTGTTGATGGATACGTGTTGGTTGCACGTTGGAAAACCTGGAAATCACAGTGCCTGGAGAATGCTTGCCCTGGAAAGTGCTCCAGCATCTCAAACTGTGCACCAGAGCACTCAAGTTGCACACAGTCATGGGCATTCATTTGTGAGAAAAGTTCAACTTTTTGCACTTTTATATCTCGAAAACTAGGCTGCATACTTTATAAAAACTTGTATGGTGTACGTCAAATAAATAAGCAGCGTATCGAACCTTACAGTCGGACAAGAATTTACGAGGCCAGCAAGTGATACGCAGCCGATGACATGCGTGGCAGCAGCAAAGTGGCTGGACAGCAGCAAGATCAGTCGATAGCTGGAGTGCCACTTGCCAGCGGTCGACTGATATCTCACCCGCGCCTGACTGCAGCAAAGAAACTGCACGTTGCTGGTGCTTACTGGCTGTCAGTCGATGGTACAGATAGATGGACGGACAAACACCGTACCATTTTAAGATGCTTACCACATATTGTGTGTGGTCTGTGTAATAATTAGTGTGGCTGAAATGACGTGTTTCTGTTGAGTTCTGTTGTATTTAAATAGATTTGGATTTTGGTACCCAGCTGGAATACAATACACACGTATAATGCGTGCTTGCTTTACATGGCCGTATGTTCCCATTTCCTTCAAACACAATCAAAGTACTTGCCTTTTACGTAGCCCATCTACAGTGGCTACTGCAGCCAACCTAGCAACAGCCATTTGTGATTTCTTACCTTACGTACTGTACAGATGCTTATTTTTGCTGTATTGTTGTGATATCTGTTGGTTTTCAAGAAAGTCCTTGTTCTGCTGGGCACTGGGTTTGATTTGGTGATATGCAGCTTTACAGCAATAGTTGCAGTCATCGAACAAATGCTGACTATTGCCGTTGTTTGCCCTACTCGGTCCAGTTTCTGACATTGCCTGTCATTCCATGTGGGGAATTGTGTGAATTGCATTAGATTCTAGGCAAGAACACGATTGTTGTGCCCAGTGAAGTTGAAATCATTTGGTTGAACAGATGATGAAATATGGAGTTATTTTAGCGACGCATATTTTATAAAACCATACATTAGCTGTGACAGAACCTACTTGCTTTGTATGTGGTATATTTGTGCTGTCTTGTCTGAATTGCCTTGCTTCACAGTACATTGGTGAATCTTGGTTCTTTACGTCAATTGTGCTGTTCTTGGCCTGTTTAATGTCCATTGTACCAGCACATTCCATGATTGGAAATGGGTTATACATCATACATGTTGCATGTATGAGCAGTAATAAAAATGCGTGCATTAGTATAGTACAAAATAAATAGTCCTCAGATGTGCTATACACATTTGACAAGTGTGTTTGCCACTGTACACCTGTTATTGCAATGTGGATACCCCAATGACCAGATTGTTGCTACATATCCGAAGATAATGAAGAATGCTGCGTGTACAAAGAAAAGTCCTGTTGTCTCTTTGTGTTTGTCGACTACTTTAGCAAAATGCCGTTTGCGTGTTGCAGGTATCACAGAAGCTGGCGTGGTCGTGGTGGAAGTGACACAGCTGGAATTCCGTCGCTGATGAGTGTGGGAGTTGAACCCAGCTTTAATCCGGCAGCGCGGGCCCAGGCAATTGCTCACCAGATAGCACGCATGGCAGTGGCTAGTGGTCCAGCAGCTGGGCCAAAACCACCACTGCTGAGAGGCGGTCCGCCATTCATGGGACCACGCGGAATGATGCGAGGTCCACGGCCGATGCGGGGTGGCCCCATGGGCGGGTTCCCTCCAAGTGGTCGTCCTGGAATTTTTGGCGAGGGGCCGCCGGATGAGATGCTGGGATGGCGAGGTGGGCGTGGCGGGCAATTTGGCCGGGGTGGATTCCGAGGCCGTGGGGATTTCCATGGTGATGATGGGGGATTTGGTGGACGTGGCGGAAGATTTGGAGAAGGGTACAACAAAAGACCGAGAAGTCCACCAAGAGGAGGTGGAGGATACAGGGTGAGTTGAAACTGTTGTACTCTATTTTGTGTACTGTATTGTTTTGAGTGATGGCTGTGTTGATGCAGTTTGAAGATTTGACTTCTACACTGTGTCTCAAAAAAAACAAGACACCAAACTCTTGCCCATAACTTCCCCAAATGTTAACCGATTTTCAAAATTCTTTCACTGGTAGACTCACTGGTAAATTTGCAACTAACTC
>Ga0126333_1000232_pt1 | contig 11085 bp, 4 predicted proteins | sample InaspJWI54metaG_FD_94488 | JGI IMG/M metagenome (GOLD analysis project Ga0126333, IMG submission 94488) | Marine gutless worms symbiont microbial communities from Oahu, Hawaii - Inanidrilus sp. 2 OAHU.JWI-54 metaG | ecosystem: Host-associated > Annelida > Digestive system > Unclassified | place...
ATGCGTGTACTTTTACTAACTGCATGCTTAGAGTGATGTAGTCAGTGACGTCATTAATGAGAAAGTACTTCTTTTTCGTTCCCTTGAAAAGAGAAGGCCTCTTTTTGCCACTTTCCAACTAAGGTAACGAGGTAAGGCAGACGGACATTGGGACCTGAAAAACAGAAACACAAGGAAAACCAAAAGTAGGTCCCACTACACTTAATCAGAAATGACTTTTACGACACTGGATCATATCATGGAACTACAGCAGCATTACTACGTACATTTTAACGTATTAATGTCTGAGACCCAAGCCACGACGGTCAATGCAGAGGCAAGACCGAGGCGGAAACATCGAGGCCAAGCCAAAAATAATGAGGCCAAGCGAGTCACTTCGTTCAAGACCGAGTAGTGGGCTGCCAAGGCAGAAACAGGCAAAAAAACTGCCTCAGGGGAAGGCAGCTGCCTTGAGGACTATACAACTGAGTGCATAACCCAGTGACATATGGCCCATTATGTGCAAATATGATATCATCCATAAAACCAAAGTACATAATGTACCACATAGGTAACAAGCAGAAAAAATGGTGAATATCAGACAGACATGTTCATCACAATACTGCGCTCCATACTGGGGGCAGAGTAATAACTGGTAAAACAGCATAATACAAATTTTAAACCAGCAAAAGGCTTTAAGCACACAAACAGTTTAAATAATAACTCAACAAACTGTACGCTAAGTGTAACAAATGAAGTTGGATACTGTATGTACATTTACCAAACAGGTGAATTATTTTATGGCTATGAAAACAAAATGAACATAACATTGAATTAAATTACCCCAATGTCTAAACAGTGAGATGCATCTGTTGCACACGCTGCTATTAGGAATACTTTGTGTCGGAGTATATATCAGTAAGAAATCAGTTCCAGATATACTACGAATTCCTTGCAACAAAAAACTGCAGATAACTCTCTGAACAATTCTACTTACGAGAACACTTGTGCAGACGAAGGTATGACTCTCTGGCAAATTTCTTGCCACAACCATCACAAGTAAATGGCTGCACTTTTGTGTGAATTAGCATGTGCTTTTTGATATCATGTCCATGATGAGATCGCACTCCACAAACTCCACAAATGAATGGTGGTATACAATAATGAATGCGCATATGTCTGATGAAATTACTGCAGTTTCTGATTTGTTTGTTGCACACATTGCAAGTAAAAACATCGCGATGTCTGTGAATATGCAAGTGAGTTTCTAGTTCTGGAAATTTTGTGAATTTCTTGCTGCACACACTGCATGCAATCATATCCTTGTTTGACATGACATGCTGTGAGCCCACAATTCGGCTTTCACCAACATCAGTAGTAAGTTGTTGTTGATTCCCCTTACTTGAAGTCAGCTGATTCGAAGACAGAGTCTGCACTGTAGCTGGACCGCTGGCAATTTGCTGCATGCTAAGATCATTGCACTCGTGTGCTTCAAATGCTGCTGAATCTAAAAAGTACTTTCTACAGAGATGACAAGAAAATGACTTATAATTCTTAGAAGAAGGCTTTAGTTGGTCAACTTCAGATGAAGTTGTGACGTTCTCATTTGAAGTGCGACAGGCAGACTGTTTTTCAGCAGTATGTGAAAGCATATGGCTTGAGATCAGGTCTGAACGATACGATGTTTTCCCACAAACATCACAAGCAAATAACTGGTTAGAGATGTGCATACGCAAATGACGAATGAAATTACCACATTGCATAATCTGTTTGCTACATACATTGCATGTAAAAGTTTCCACATGTCTGTGAACATGCAGGTGAGTAACTAATTCCTCAACATCTACAAATTGTGCACTGCAAACACTGCAGGTATGAGTTGTGTCATCATCTGACACAAGCTGATTCAAGTCCAGGCTTTGGTCATCAGTCACAGTGCTGCCAACTTGTTCTATCCCTGCGTGTGGTTGATGATAGTCTTTTGAACCTGCGATTTGGTTTTCGCATATAATGCCGGAAAAATGTTGTTGATTACTCTTTTGTGAAGCCAGGATGTGGTCTTCACCAACAATGCAGACAGATTTCTGTTTACTGAAATGCATCTGCATGTGACAGATGAAATTATTATACCGCATAATTTGTCTGCCACAGACATTGCACCTAAAGGCTTTAACGTGTCTGTGAACATGCAGGTGAGCACCAAGTTCACTGAAATTTGCAAATGTCGCACTGCAAACACTGCAGATATAAGTGCTGTCATCATCTGACACGAGTTGACAGGAATCAGGCGTTTGTTTTTCACTCCGAGTGCTGCTTGTAACAGTGCTGCTAATTTGCTGCTGAATATCTGTGTGTGGTTTGTGACTGTCTTTTGAAATTATACTTTGCTTTCTGAACACACTGCTGGAGATATGCTGTTGCATACTTTCTTGTGAACACATGGTTGGCTCTTCACTGACACTGCAAACAATTTCATGTTTACTGAAATGCCTCCGCATATGACGGATAAAATTATTACATCGCATAATTTGTTTGGAGCATACTTTGCATGTAAACACTTCTACATGCCTGTGAACATGCAGATGAGCATCCAGTTCATCAAAATTTTCAAACGATGCACTGCAAACACAGCACACGTGATGTTTGTCTGATATGAACTGATATGAACCCAGAGTTTGACCATCAGATGCTCGCTGCTCATTGCGATTTAGTGATTTATGCTGACGTTTTGAGCGAAGGAGTTGGTATTTGTCATCATTGCTGGCAACTTGTTCTCCTCTGTCCTCTTCTGAACCACATGTTTGGATGTCACTGACACTACTGACAATTTTTTGTGGAATATCCTCCTGGGACATAAACTGGTTTGAAAGAAGGGTTAGCGAAATAGGCTGACGAGAATCAGGAGTGTGATATTTGCTCACATTACTACCATTTTCTTCTTTGCCAAAATGTATGCGCCTGTGTGACAGGAATTTAGATGCAATTGAAAAGTGTTTTCCACAAACATCGCAGATGTATAGCCTTTGACCCGAAAGCAACGTAAATGACTGAGTGGCAGCGTGTCGATCCCGCATGTGACGGACAAGATTACTGCGATGCTTAAACTTCTTGATGCATACACCACAACTATTGGTTTCTTCGCATCTGTGGATTCGCATGTGAGTTCTTAACTCGCACCGGTTTAGAAATGACTCCTTGCAAAGAATACAGCAGTATGATTTTTCCTCTGTATGACAGTACATGTGCACCTCCAACTCATTCTTATCAGAAAATTTGTTACTGCAGTAATCACAGCAGTATGGCACTTGATCACAATGCGATATCTTGTGCTGGATAAAAGTGTATACACTTGTACATTTCTCTTGGCAAATGTTGCAAGTAAACACTTGTTCATCAGTGGAATGATAGCTCCTGTGCTGTATCAAGGAATCAACACGATGGAACTTTTCTCCACACACGTCACAAGAAAAACACTGCGTACCATTATGAACGTGCATATGACGAAAGGCATTATTTACAAACTTAAACTGTTTGTTGCAAGATTTGCAGATAAGTATTTTGTCACGTCTGTGAATATGAATATGATTTTTCAACTCACATGGATTTATAAATGTCTGATTACAAAGAGTGCAGGTGTATATACGATTACACGTGTGCACTTCTAAATCATCCCTGCACGAAAACTGTTTCTCACAAAATAAACAGAAGTTTGGCTTTACGGTAAAATTATGCAACCTCCTTCTTCTATGGTACTGCAAATCGAACAAACTATCAAACCATTGTTTGCACAACTCGCACGAAAATGGGTGCTTGACTTCAGACAAATCCTTATGAAAATTACTCATATGCTGCTGCAGGTCATCTAATTCTGAAAACTGTTCTTTACATACAGTGCACTGAAGTGATAAATTACAACATTTGTGAACACGCAAATCAGCTGACTGAATAAACTTCTGCCTGCAACTGCGACATTTATAAGGCCATTCTGTTTCATTATGATTGTACATGTGCCGGCGCATGTTGGACAAAGACAAAAAACACTTTTTACAGATCTCACAGGTAAACTCTCGTGCACCTGGACGGTTAGGCATGCAAACCTTTAACTGACCACACTTCTCAGATGACTTGTAGCAAAACCTTTTTGTGGGTATGTCCAATATCGATAACTGCTTTGAGCTGTCTTCTTCTTGCAAGTCAGAAGCACCATCAACCAGATCATCTGTGTAAACATGAAATAAAATCAGTAGTACTACTACTACTGTTATTACTACCTCTACTGTTAATTTTTTGTTTAACTTGCCAATTTTCCTTGGTAACCACAGTGCAGGAAAACTTCCAAAGTCTCCCTCCGTCAGATAAACATTTGGAAACTTCAGAATCAAGACTTACAGAGGCTAGATGCCCTTCTATTACCAAATGACCCACAAAATTCAAACAAAGAATCACAAAACTTCTGCATATATGAAACTGGCAAAACCCACACAAATGTGGCACTTCATAACTCTGATGTACATAAACTGATTAGATAACTGTACAACAAAATAAAGTAAATAAAAAGTAAAAGTATTCAAATGAGCCTAACTGGTGTCACTGTAAAAATTACAAATGCAGACAACTGTGATTCAGACTACTACTACTAGACCCATTTAATGTCCTCTTTTCCAGGACAACCTGGGTAAGCCGGTAGCAGAAATGTAAAACCAGTCTGGATTTAAATGAAGCAAGAGACGATGGGGTTTTTGGATGCACTTGCATCAGCTGGACAATATGCAGACAATTTGCACCTCACTCCAGACAGATAACCACAACTACACCTCATCACTCAATTTTTACAGGCTGGATGCTCCTCCTAACGCCCAACCAACAGTGTCAAAACACTGAAGGCAATCACCACTGTGATTCAAAATAGAAACATATTTCTTTGTTGACATCTGAAGCATACTGCATTATGTGCAATATTTCACTAAGCAGATTCAGTGTTTGATTTTTATGCTTCCGTTAATCCATTATTAATATTAAAACAGCAACTGAACAAATTCACCACCTGTGTCAACAGGAAAACCATGTTCCTCCACTATGCTGCAAAAATCACATAAAACTCAGAATTACGTAAACAAAAAAGAAGAAAGTATTAAGTCTCAGCAAAGAAAAACAGTGTTTTCACAGTTCCATCAGTAGTTCTGATTGAACTGAATTTCTATAGTTTTTACCGCATGATGCTATGCATCCGCGGTACTAGCCATGGCCCTGTGTCTGTCTGTATGTCCGTCTGTCACAAGTCGGTGTTCTACTAAAACAGCTAAACTTAGGATCACACAAACAACACCACACGATAGCCCAGGGACTCTAGTTTTCTGAAGCCAAAGATCTCTGCAAAATTCGACTGGGGTCACCCCCTCGGGGGCGCCAAATGCAGGTGGGGTGGTTAGCGACTTTCGACAAATAACCGGCTATATCTCGAAAACGATACAAGATAGACGCATGGTTTCTTTTAAAGTCGAATAGGAAGTCATATGCACTCTATCGAATGGTGACATTGCCGATGACCTTGAGTGCCCCTAACCGCCCCAAACCATCCCATTTTCTGCATTTTGCACCGCCATTCATAGCTTCATAAAGGGTGAACCTAAAGACTTCAAATTTGGTACACAGAGTTACCATAGCAAGTCCCACCCTGTCGAATCTTCCCTGAAAGGGGCGGCATTGTCAGGGTCAGCTGACCCATTTTAGAATTTTACACCCAATGTAAAATCTCTGCAACGGCCAATGCTAGAGACGTCAAATTTTGTACACAGGTCGGCCATGCGAAGTCTTAGTCTTGTGATGAGTGCGTGTTCCCTAAGTGGGCGTGGTCAGGGTCACGTGAGGAATTTCTACATTGTGGACTTAAAAAATTTCGCCACAGCAAGTCGCACGCGCCACGGTTGAGTGCACATGTTTACCACACATCGGCCCACCTTAACCCTCCAACTTCATAACTTCGATTTGTTTAGGACTTGTCGTACTGCGCTGTTGCGTGGCAATTGGCAAGATTTCAACTGACACGACACATCGCGCGGTCCCTCGGCGATAGCTGAGCTTCTTGTTCTTAATTGTCTACGGTACTCTAACGGATGTGGTAAGAGATTTTTTCAGCCGAATTTCCGGTATAATCTCCAAAGGACTATCATGTGACTTGGCAGAAGACTATCCTATTGTTAATAACTTTAGTGTTGGCATCTGAAAATTCGCCCTTCTGACCTATGGTAGCTCATGCATGCAACAGCTTATACATGTTGGTATTACCAGCGTGTATCACCTAGCATAAGATGTGACATCTATACTTTTAAGAACACAGATGTAACGCATTTACATATTAAGTGGCGGGCATGGCTCAATGCGATTGGCTGAAGGCAGCGGGTAGGCTAGCTGCAGCAGCCACGGCGACCCCGGTCGACTAAGGCTGAAGGCCGTGTGTTGACAGGGAGGTGGCCTCAGCAGCAGCGCGGGAGTGGCGCAGGCTCTGTACGGTCAGCTGTCGTCGGCGCCGGTACTGGACATTTGCCCCCTTCCCGGACACATGCCCGTCGTAACTAACCCTCGCCTGGGGCAGACCAGAGACAGATGTATGCGACAGTTGTTTTCGGGGGAGGTGGCAGGTGTCCGGAGAGCAAATGTCGGGTCACGTGAGACGACAGCAACAGCTGCAGTAGGCCCACAGTGTTGGGCCATGCGAGGTGTCTCCATTATTGGCAGCCGGCTAAAGTCCACAAAGCTGCCGAAGCTATATCGCATCGTTCCAGCTGACTCATTACCAAGACCTCCTCCTCCTCCTGTTATGTGATTGATGCTCATGGTGACGGGCTTAGCGGCACAGCCGCTAGCACTGTTAACTCACTGACAGCAAATTTTGTGCTGCCCTCAGGAACAACATGTGACTTGGATGAACTGCAGCAGCTACAGTGCAGTGTAGTCTGGTAGGCTGTGCGCTAAACTCCAACAGACCATTGCCAAGAAGGGGATACACCAGCAGAGGAAACAACTCTGAGTACTTGCCATGACTTGCAATAAATCATACTACTGTGATAAGTATACAATTTTAGACAGCTATCTTTCTGCAACATTGGGAGAAAATCTCCTGCATGATGTATTACAATAAGTATACCAACAGTAACATTTCTAGCTGCTGCGAGAACCGAATATCGATAGTCTCCAAAAAGTAATAATGATATTACAGCCGACTTGTTTTCAAGATGTGATCAGGGGTCTATTTTTTTCACAGAGCACACAACAAACCCTTTTCATCATGCCCTCTGTGCCTATCTTTCTCATGCAAAATCAGTATATACCATAAATAATCCGGATGCAGAGGCTGAGTTTCATCAGTAACATCAAGTGCAAGATCAATATAATCATCACCGTCAGCATCATCATCATCATCTGCTGTTAAGTCTCCATCACTGTCCATCTGCCCCTGCAGCACACAAAACAAACCTTAAGCTAAACCAACAGCCAACAGTAAGAACTTATCACATGTATGCATTATTGTAATTTGTGTGCACTAAATATAAACTTGCAACTATGGTACTAAGCAGCAGCAGCAGCCAGCCGTTGCTATGTGTCACTAGGTGTATAAATTGCTGCATCTGAGCAGCAACAATCAGCACAAGATATCGTGATGTTTCTGCTTTCAAGATGGCAACTGTCTGTCATCTTGGATTTTTGAAACTGAATTTTTAACAGACATGCAGTTCAGACAAACGTTCTGCATCATCGTGCCAAATTTTATGAAGATCGGTCATCTTGTTGCAGAAACATCACAATTTTTCGTTTTTTTTTCTAGTGAAATATATAAATTCTGTAGTTGATCACACTTAATATGGCATAACGTTGTCATAGTTAGAGACAACTAAACAAAATTTAGTTATTTTGCATCAATTTGAACAAGCAATAAGCATGTAAATTGAAACTGGATTTTTAACAGCCATGAAGTTCAGAAAAACGTTCTGCATCATTGTGCCAAATTTTATGGAGATCGGTCATCTAGTAGCAGAAACATCAGAATTTTTCGCTTTTTTTTCTAGTGAAATATAAAAATTTGGTAGTTGTTCACACTTAATATGCCATAACTTTGTCATAGTTAGAGGTAACTAGACAAAACTTAGTCATTTTGCATAGATTTGAACAAGCAATAAGCAAGTAAAATGTTATTTAAAAATACCCAGTCATTGGGGAAATATTGCCAGAAAACCTCAGAGGAGGGGAGGAGTAAAATGTTTTGACTCACAATGTAGTAATAACGTGTGACAATCATAAATCACACAGTGACAAACAAACAAACAAACAAAGGATAAACTTGCTAACCCCGAACTCTAACCCATGACCATGACTTTCAAAGCTTCAATCCCCAGCAAGGTGGTCATGGCCCATAACTGGGTCATAAAGATGCAAAGATTAAGAAAAAAGTTCAGTTGGTTCAAAACCTACAGTATAAACAAATGGATAGATAGATAGACAGACATGTCTGACTGCAGTACCTTGCCTGCCAATGCAGTCAGCGATAAGAAAGTGTGTATGTTGCACAATCTTACACTGTGCTTCACAAAAAAAGGACATCTACTAGTTTTTCAAATAACTTTAACAATCATTGGCCAATATTAATAATTTTTGATACAAAGCCTGTTTGCATTTATAATTTATAGAATGCTAGTTTGACAAAACAAGATACCAGCTTAGGTTAATTCCACAACAATCATTCACACTGTGTCAAAAAAACCCAGACCACTATATTATTGTAACAAAAAACAGTAGTCACAAAATGTTTAGCCATTCGACGCGAAAATTTAACACACTAATTCCTACATCCGATATTAAAATGGTGCCCCTCAGCACGGACAAGAACCCAGAAATGTCATCTCTAGTCATCAACCGCCTCATCAACAACAGTATGCCAGACTAGACCTCAGTCAGATGCTGCTTCAGTTGTACTTGTTCTTTCAAATGTTATAACAATTCATTCAAAGTGGGCTTCTTCCACCATTTTTGTGACTTCTTTCATCAGTCTCTTAGTTCCATAACACTTAAACCCAACACGGATTCTTAATTATAATATGATCCTCTTCGCACAGACCCATTTCTTCGACTAGCGTCTTTATCTGCAAATGGCTGCTATGGAATTAATGTACGCTGGTACCCTGTTCTACGATGTTTTATATAAAAAAAACTTGCAAACTACATTTGTAACACTGGAGACTCTTTATAGACTCTCAATACTGAAAATCATAAATATCGACCCATATTTGTTGAAGTTTGAAAATACAGCAGGAGTCCAAAAAAATCAACCACAGTGTAGTTCCACAAAGGTGCACAATTTCTCAGTATCATGTTCATCACATTGTTAATGATATACCTGCTTAAAAACTGACAAAGCTTCTTGTTTGATTTCTCGAACTGCAAAATCATCAAGTTTACACACAGCTGTATGTGACTCCACATCAGCTGCCATGGCACATTCTGTGAAATCTGAATCTTGGCTAACCACAGTTTCATCACACATCCTTTCTTACCCTACAAATTACACAACATTAATGGCAATAATCAAAACAACACCACACACAGCTGCAATCTGAGAAGATGGCAAAGTTGCGATGGGGGTTAGAAACACACACCTGTGCTAACAGTTCACAGCTGTTTCTGATGGCACTGGAATAAAATCAATCTTAATTTACAAAACAGAATAATTCAGTACATACAATATAGCATTTACTGATCTAAACTAACTCTATGGCAATACACAGACATCACATGAGTCAGTTTAATCTACCACACGTTTCCATTCACGGGCGGTCGGCACACTGACGTGTGCTCTAACACACGACTGTGAACAGTGATCTTTCTTGTTTCCTATATAGAGGCAGACTGAAACGGCCGCATTTGCACTGCTGGGCCGACACAGTGGCATAACTATGGTTATCAGCACCCGGCGGCAGATATATCTGCCACCTCTGCCCTCTGCCACCTTAGTATGCCACTGTCCTTTGTTTTGTGGCGTCCATGCGTCTGGTATGTGGGCCACAGCCACGGTGAAGCAAACAAGCGATCAACTAATAGCAAGTGCGAAGCAACAGGTGGCAATTATCCCACTCACAATAGGCCTATTTTCGGGCGGTCGCTAGTCTCGATTCTCGGAAGTCGAGAAATTCCTTTCCCGAGATCGAGAAAAAAGATCGAGACTCGAGACTCTCGAGTCTTTTTAACATCCCTACATTAAACACAATGACGTTGGGCTGACGTCAATACTACGTATGCTGTCAGAGAGTATGGATGTCGGTACAACATCGATATGATGGAGTCGAGCTGCACTGGGCCTGAAGTCGGATTATGAAGTTGGCCCAACATCATAGTCTGACGTGTCGGTTGCTAGTACTTAATGTTCTAGAGGGAGGTCGTTGCCATAGCCCCCCTTTGGTTTTAGGGCAATGGGGTTCTGGTTGCCTAGGCTTTGGCTCAGCGTTGCGTAACCCACTGTTTCAATATTTTATGTTGGTGGTCCCTGCCTGCAAGAAAGGAATGGGGTCTATGCTCACAGCTGACTCTCCTGCAGTGGGACCCTGGACAGTGACCTCACCTGCCCTCTAGGCGTTATCGAGTGGAGTGGAAATCACAGTGGAGTGGGCCGAAAATCCGGTGAGTGGGAGCGGAGTGGTGAGCAGGGGCTATATAAATAGGTGAGCGAATATTTCGCCGTTGACGCTCCGCTCCATGCTCTGGTAGGCAGAAGATACTAGATGAAATGGTCGGAGAAGGGGTCTCACTAAAAGATGACGGGCCGACGGGTCAGACGACGGGCCAGAGAGGAAGTGACCCGTCGGCGTATAGGGTCACTAATCACTATAACAGGGTGTTATAACATATTATAGGGTATTAAACCCGAAACGACTCAAAAAACCTGGTTATCATTATCATCAAATGCACACATTACAAAATACAGCAGCAGAACTGCAGCCATCACAGTCAAGTTAAAAATTAAACATAAAAAGTACCATGAGTATGCGAAGGCGCTATATATATTTTCTACTTACTTACTTCCACAATAGTTCGAAAAAAGAACACATTACGAAATACAGC
>Ga0126333_1000233_pt1 | contig 11063 bp, 9 predicted proteins | sample InaspJWI54metaG_FD_94488 | JGI IMG/M metagenome (GOLD analysis project Ga0126333, IMG submission 94488) | Marine gutless worms symbiont microbial communities from Oahu, Hawaii - Inanidrilus sp. 2 OAHU.JWI-54 metaG | ecosystem: Host-associated > Annelida > Digestive system > Unclassified | place...
GTCCTATTCGGACGTCCGGTGCTCAGTCAGTTCGTGCGCTGTGAACACTTCCATTAGAAACAAGTGTTCAGAACTCCAGTTCGCGAAACGGAGTTGAGTTCACGCGTTGTGAACAAACCTTTACAGTGTGACGAAATGATGTATCGGCTCGCTTCAAAGCTGACGGGAAGCCAGCTAGTCTACTGCACGAGACCAAAGCATTAAAGCTAAGGAGAAAATTAGAAGGAAACAATAAAAAATAACCTGTTACCTGACGCCGACGTCTGTAGTAGAATCTGTAGCAGCACAGTTTATGAAACATGAAAGTTCACACAGGAGATGGGAGGTCTTCCGTGTCGGCGAAATGATCGATGCCACCGACGTGATAAATTGAAGTCGCGAAACGACCTCAGTGAGCGTTTAATAGAGAATTCGCTGCTTCGATGACGGTTCTTGTTCGTATAGATTAATACAGCCAGCTCGGATAGAGTGTTTTGTTGGCTTTTCATAACTAACAACTGGGAGGACTAAGAATCGAAAAGCAAAGTGAAACGGAATTTTCGCAGAACAAAAACCAAAAGGACTGCAAAGCATTCTCACTAAACAGATACCGATGATAATTGGAAGTCAGCATTAACAGGAAGCTATAATTGTGTTGTTGCACATATGCATGATAGCAATAGGCCGCATCGCCATCGTTACACACACCTTCTTCCTCATGTATCATCGGACCTTCTTATACCTTTCAACGGGAAAAGGTCGGAACATGTCCTCTACAAAGGGTTCCTTGAGCTCACACGAGTCTATACATCCCAAGTGGCATCTCGATCGGTTCGTCCGTTTTTGCAGGTTACGCCAGTGGGACAAACAGACAGACGCGTTTCCGGTTCAACACTTACGGCCGCCGTGCGTTCTCAGTCGCTGGCCCGATGGCCTGGAACTCTCTCCCGGATTTTATACGGGATCCAACGAACAGCACAGACTGTTTTAGGCATCTACTTAAAACGTACTTGTTCGCGCGATAATAGTGCATCCAGCGCATTAGGGATTCTTAACGATAATGCGCTATACAAATCCACACACCCACTAACTGTTTTATTATAGATGCACTGTAAATGATCAGTAGTCTGTCAGAAGTAAATGTGTATTATTAGGCCGCCATGTCTGTTAGTGCTCTCACGACAGCCTTGACATTGGTATGTTTATATTAAAAAAAACACACACAGAGACCACGCTACTCCGCCTGTAGCAATACATCGCACCTTATGTACTGCATTGCAACGCGGCCCAATAACTGGGAGAGTTGAGAATGGCGGGAGTAAAAGAAAAGCGCTGAACACGGTTCGGAACGGATTGCAAACGTTCCTGTACCTGTGATAATGGGAAATCAGCGTTTGACACATAGGCTATCCTTCTGGCCATCGTTGTAAAACGTTTTTACGTTTTTAACGTTTTTAATTTTTAAACGTTTTTTTTAAAAACGTCAGTACAAATGTAACTCAAAATATAGTTTTCTAATGATATTTTGCATTGTTTGCTACGTCATTTAAAAAAGATGGGCAACGTAACATGATACACGAAGAACAGAGACTAATACAGCATGCAAGAAGTCACGCTGTTTCACGCTGAGAGATAATGGACATTTTTTATCGTTCTAAAACGTATTTTCCAAATTTTTCCACGTTTAACGTTTTTCTTATATTTTCTCCAACGTTTTTACATCGATATTTCTGGCAGAAAAACTGAAGCAACAAGCTCCTCAGCCTCATCAGCACGACGCGCTCGCTCACTGTCGCTGTCGTGAGATGTTTTCTTGCGAGAGTTGGGTGGTGGCACGTCGGCGGTGCTCCGTGGCGACGTGAAGGGCTCGTGGTCGGTCCGCCGTCGCCGTCGTCGTCGGTCACTCAGCGACCGACGACACGTCACCGATGAAAATCGATCGTCGGCCACCGACGTCTCGGCGTTGCTTGTCCGGAGGCCAGTCATCCGGGCCGGTAATCCACAGCCCCGGTCCATTATGAGTGGATTAGGAAGATAATCGCATGCTCATGTGCAGACTAAGGACCATACAGGAGACTCCTGTCCGTTGACGAAGCTCGACGGTGGTCTGACGCCTCTGCGCGAAGCTGAAGACGATGCTGTCAACTGTGGTTGGATTCTGTGGCGACTACAGCGCTCGCGAAATGCAAATAATGAGAGGATTAGGAAGACAATCACATTAGATGGAAGGCGGCGCGCCGACAGCTTTGTCATTTTGCCGTAGTCGACTCGACGCCCTGTTTTCGCGCCTATCTTGGCCCGGGCTAATTGGATCCGGCCCGCTCAACTGCTCAGCGCCACGCCACAATCTAATACATGCCGTCGCTGCCGTAATATTTTAGTCGGGGCGCGCGCGACGACGAAGTATATAAAATTTCTCGGCGACCGGTTGACGGAAGAGCTTGCGGCGAACGACACGGGCCGCACCCTCATCGATCTGGATGTCGCTTTCTCGTCCTTGTCGTACAGCCGTGCCGGAGGCTAGCCACGACTCGATGAATAGGCGCAGAGACGAGCAAGTTAGCGCTCGTTCACAGCACAACACTGCGGCATACAGGCCAACACAGCCTTCGACCCTGCGCGGGACCGCGCGACGAGAAATGAGTAACGGCCCAAGTGCGATGACGATGCTGTGCGGCCGTGGAGTATTTAGAACAGGATGGCTGATTCCACCTGTTGATAAACGTGTGGATGGCATGTAAAACTGTGTGATCCCGTTAACAGGTGTCATTCTGAGCGATTTAGTGGTGAGTCAGACTCCGTATGGGTGAAGTGACGTCACAGAGTCTATGGTCACGATACGATCGCCATTTTGTGGGTATAACGCGACATAAGGCGTTCAGTTATATGGCGAAGATTTATCATGTTATTCAAATAAAACTGAATCATAGTTTAAGAAAATGTTTATATGATCATTAACTTACCAACAAAGTGCATTTAAGCGATATCACGGTGACAAACATTTCTTAGAGTTTTACTTACAAGATGGCGGCAAAAATCAACTGGCATAGATATGGAACAACATTACGTCATTGTCACCCTATAGGCGCTGTGCAAAATAATGTCTTGTTTACTTACATAAACTGAACTGAAACTGCAGTTCGCGACGCGACGAACTCCAGTGTAAACAACTCCATTGATGTTCAGAACTAAGCGACCTGCTAGTTTGCTGCAGGATCTGTATTTATAACCAATCAGTACGAAGTACGCCATGACGTTGAACGCTTTACGTAACTGGGCCGACTTGTTTAAATCAGTTCACTTCAGTTCAGTTCATGTGCTGTGAACGAATAGAGACGTATGCTACGCAATGCGTAATACATAAGGATGTCTGTGGCTGCTGAACAATACACACCAGCCTAAGTGAATATCTAGCATATGCGACACAATTAAACAAAAAGTAAAAAAATTGTGCGACTGTTATCGGGAAAAGTTAAACACGTACGAATCGTCGTGTTGACATAGTGTTCGAATTTGTCTCGAAATGCTCAGCACGCATGGCAATGTATCAAGTTTCTGGTTACGCGATGCTTTTTCCAGTTACGCCGCCGGCAAACTGCAACTCTATCGCTTTCACTAAACGAAACTCGCCTGCTAACAGGAACTGTGCGTCGCTCTGTCTATACACAATGTTGACATGTATAATATATTGTATCGTATATACAAATTGTTTATATTGAATTTCTTTCTGGATTTTCAGTCACACGATGAATGATCACCACCAGAAGAACTAGTTCGGTGGGATAGAAAAGTAAAGCATCTTTTGACTTCCTACTTTGCCAGTAACACTTCTGCCAAACATCATCAAAATCGACTCATGTACAGCAGGCCTACACCAAAGTTATAGCCAACAACCGTAAACTTGTTTTCAGTGACACAGTGTAGGCCTATAAAAAGTCCCCAGTTTAAACGATCATGATCAGGAACGAAAGTGTGTTGATACAATTGGCATAGTGCTGGTTTCCTGGGCTGGCAATTTCCAATGCTAAAATATAAATATATTTTTCGAAAAAAATACGGAAGCAATGTTATCAAACAACACTCGGAAACTACCATACCATACCATATTCGTTTAATAATGTAGCTGACATATGCAACTTAAAACAATACTGTTACGGTTTGAAATTAGCAAAATGCTGATTGCAGTTTAAAAACTAAATTTTTGTGTCATTTATTATAATTTTCGGCACACTTGCGTTCCCTATTATTCTGATACGTTTACGTTTACTAACTGCACGCTTAGACTGACGTAACTGGTAACGAACTTACTGAGAAAGTACTTTAATTGCAGCGCTCGAAATCGTAACTTTAGGCCTACATTGCAGTTTACTTGATAAACGTGCGTTTTATTGGCGATATACCGTTTCCGAAAAAAAGAGTTAGCCATGTTCCGCACACATTCCGTGAAAAGGATTGATGGAATGGCAAAAGAAATTTCCCACAAACTTTCATTTTGTTTGGCAAAAAAAGTTGGGGACGACAGACAGAGTGGACAAACATCACGTTCAAGAGATACATTATACTTCAGCTGTGATTGAGCGACGTGTACGCAGACACGCGGACTCGGGCAAGTTGAAGGATGTTCTGTCGCACGACGGTTACCGGCCGTAGCGACCTGTGAGCGGTCAACTGAAAGAGTTCGTGTCGCAGTCAAGCTACAGAGTAAATAGAGCCAAAGCTACGGACTCATTGTATCGTTACGCACGGATGACGACTATGGTCAGTCGCGGTCAGTCCATTAGAGTCATCCTGCAGTGGTCGACAAAATGGCGCGTTGCCCACTTTCTTTGCGTCAGCTCAGATCCTTGAAGCCTCATTCACGTCACATGAACTGAACTGAGTCGGTAAAATCATTCCGAACACGTGTATTCCAATGGCAGTGTCCAGTTCGCGAACTCCAGTGTAAACATCCCACCGGAATTTTTTGTTTAGAACTATGCGGACGTACTATTTCGCTGCAGTGAGTATAGCCGATCAGTACGAAGTTATGAATATAGCAGTTCGCAGTGTACATTGGCACACCGCTAAGTAGGTCGACATGACTTTGTGCATGACCTCAAGCTTTACGTTTTCGGCTACTTGGTGTAACTGGGTCGACTGATTCAATTCAGTTCGAACGATGTAAACAAGATTTTATAAATAGCTGTACAACTATTTGAGTCATACTGGTGTCGTCAGTCACGAGTTTCCATTGTTGATGTCGTCTCCGGCTGCTTGTACGAACTGTACAAATATTTCTCGCAAAAGCTGAAGCTTTATTTGCTAAAAGATACAATTCGAGTCGCAAAAAGGCACTTTTTGCAATGTTAGCAACGTCAAGGCATCTGTTAGGTGAAGGAAATGCGGTCGCTATTTTAAACAATGAGAGCACAGCGCTAAAGGTTCCCTGCTGTGTGGTCTCCAGCGCAGTTCGAAATAAGCTCAGGCAGGTTAAGTATAGAGCCTATTACGAAGGAATGGTATACCAACGTTGTTTGCACTGATTAACGTTGATTAGTTGCAGATGACATCACTTAGCCCCCACCATATTTACGAATATATGCGTTTTTCTTACCACGAACTAATAGCAAAAAAACAATAATAACCATAAACACGCGTATAGCGACATCTGCACCGATTCCCGAAACTGTATCAGTGGTTCGAAAATTATTGAATAAACTTACACGAAGAAGATCTCATCAGTCATCACTGCCAGTAGACGAATACAACGTTCGGTGTCGTATGGCCGATGCTAATTTTTTTTACAGATATCGCAATTTTTCGTTTTTTGAAATGCAAAAATTCACTAAATGATCGGATGCAAAGTCGTATCTGGCTGTTTTCGAAGGTCCTGTACTTTTGAGTTATGGTTCACAGGACTCCGGACTTGAAGTGGTCTATTTTGATCGTCAACGCAAGCGAAATTATCCGCGCACACGCCTCCTGCTGATCAGAGCGACGTGTTTGGCAAGAAGAAACGAGCGTCGTCGTCGCGCTGCGGGTCGCAAGCGTGCGCGGATGGAAGCAATTTGGTCACGCGACGTGACTTGTTAGACGTATAGATACGCGTACGACACGACTCCTAATGACGGTTATTACCGCGCTCTTAACTACGTTCCCTCGCCCACGCGCAGTGTTTTCTCGGTGTCGTAATTCGAATATAATGAGAGCGTTAGTGCGGAAAACAGAGTGCCAAAACTCGAAACCTATGAACCCAACTGGACGTAGTTATTGCACGGCAGATAACGTAAAGTCAGTACAGCGGTACTCAGCATAGATGCGACACGTCTTTTTATGAATTTAACGTTGCGTTTACTTTGCCAACGATTTATTTGCAATAACACGTCGTCAAAGTGGGACGCAGACATTAAAAAATTCCAACGAGAAGCACTGTCGAAAAACAGCAGAAATATTACTTTTGTTACGTATGTCAATTGACCTGAATTATTCTGACTAGCCACGCTAGACTATCAATCAGTCACTTCCAAGCTCTTTACATACTTATTACTTGTTCGAAAACACGCTAATAATAACTGCAAAATTCCGTGTCGTAGTTCAACTTATCTTGCACTACGGCTAGCCAATAGACATGTTAAACGTTAGTATATGTATGTAACGTTTACAAACTTTGTCGCGTTTTTAACGTTTTTTGCTGTTTTAATTTTTATTTCACATTTATTTCTACGGTACTCACAGTGTTGCGCATATAAGTTAGATTAATAATGCTTGAGCACGTACGGGGTCTGTGTGATTAAGGGCAAAAAACGAATTAAAATGAAGTTGAGATCGTTTACCTCTGCGACGGGGACCAACAGATGTCATTATCAGTAGCAGCAGCAGCAGCAGCGGCAGCGGCGACAGCAGTAGCGACTTGTCCGGTCTGTCCATGCTAGCGTGTATCGAGCTACTGAGAAGACGTCGTGAGCCGCCGGCCGGCCGGCGACGACGGTCGATCGCTGCGGCGGACACGAAGATGCTGCGGCCGCCACCGCCGCCGCCGCTGCTGCTGCAGCTGATGTAGCGTACGTCGGCTCGACACGCGTCACTAATCCGTCAGACGACGCCACGCACGACGCTGACTACTGAATTGTGAGCGCCCGACCGACCGGCATCGTCGCAGCGCGCTAATCCGATACGGTGTATGCGTCGAAATGGCCGTCTCGTGGTGCGCGGGCTTTGCCGGTCGCCGCCGAACGTACAGATATTTGTCCCCCTCCTCCTCGGAAGTCATAATCGCGGACATCCCCCTTCCTGGTATCTGAACCTAATACCAACCTAACGCTAAACCGTAACCTTAATGCTGTCTTTAATAACCCAACCGAAACCCCCTAACACTAGCCGCCCCTAACCCCTAACCCAAATCCCTAACTCTGACGTTAATAACGTTAACAGTACCCTAAACAGTAACCCTAGGACTGTAAACCATAGTTTTAACCATGGGGCAGATGTCCTGGGCAAGTGGGGGAGGGTAAATGTCCGTTCGTGGTGGGCGCCACGTCCGGCAGACTGGAGTAGTCTGATACAGCGTCTGCGTCCGCCCGACGACGACCACATCTTTGCCACGATGCGATCTTGCCGCATCGCTCAACAACGTAATGATTGTATCGACGCGCTCGTCTATGAATGTTTCTCTGTTGACTGTACAGCGTCATTGTATAATTATGCCTACTCCTCTCGTATAACTTCATTCTCACACCGTGCTATACCTTCACTTTAGCAGAATAATTGCTAAAATTACCACAGTCACTGTATTTTGCTTCTGATTCCATGGAGAGTGCGGTCGTTTTTTGTTTGCTGGCAGTCTGTTTTAGTTCGATAGTTTTTAATGTCAGTTTTTGTAGACACAAGAGTTTTTTTTAAATTGAATGTTATTCACATTATTTGTTTCCGCTTATTTTCTTGCCGCATTTACGTTGAAAATTTGGCCGCACATCGCACTAAAATGTCTTCCACCTTGCTTATTAGAAGAACCGTATACAGGATTTTAAGCGCTGCGAATTATGAATTCCTAAATAGCCACTGACCGTTTTCGATAGTCAACAAACAAAATCCTAAATAATGTTATAACCATTATGCAGATTAACAATGTTGACGTTGCTTTAAGTACGAGAACTCCTGGCCCGTGAGCATTATGCGATGCACGAGTACATGGCCGACGTCGCGAGGTAGTTTCCGGCATAAAAGTCTCTAGGGAGGACTTCTTGCCGAAATGAAATCTCCGGGGAATGTTCGTTCAGCAGGAGGAGACTTCCGTATGGGGAGACTTTGTTGCGCAAAACTGACACCAAGTTATCGTAGAATGGACCAAAAAGTGAGCAAAGTTAGCGCATGATAGAAACACAACGACATGAACGATGCAGTGTTTGTAGACGATGAGGCTTCAGCACACTAGAACTAGAATGTTTTGAGTTGCTGATTGGATAATTTTGAGTTGTTGAGACATGCAGCATCTTCACATTAGGTCTTCTGTGCCGCTAGTTAATAGTGCCAATATCGTGTTGTTATCGAGATAGTGCGTAGCAACAGCTGCCATGCTACTTCCTGTAAGATAGAAAACGAACATTATTCTCCAGTGTATACACATTCATAGAATGTTAGTGAATATAATCTGAGTAAAAGAAACAATTAACATTACCACTACACTACTACTACTACTACTGTACCCGTTTAACGGCCTCTTTTCCAGGACAACCTGGGTAAGCCGGTACCAGAAAGGTAAAACCAGTCTAGATTTAAATGAGGCAAGAGATTATGGGATTTGGGGATGCAGTGGCATCAGCTGGACCATATGCAAACTATCTGCACCTCGCTGCAAACAGATATCCACACCAACACCTCATGACTCTAATTTTTGCAGGCCGGGTGCTGTTCCTGACACCCAACAAACAGTGTCAAAGCACTGAAGGCATTAATCAATTAACACTGAGAAATTACAGCGTATATACTGCAGTCCGTATTGAGAACGGTTTGTACAACGAAAGCGATCGCCGTATCTGGGATTGCATGCACGCTGTCGTTGTGTAAACGACATCGCGTCATATCTACAGTTACAGTCCCCCGTGTGACATCGCGAGTTTCAGCGGCAGGACAGATAGGAATCGCGTCTTGTCGCCGCGATCTGTCGGCGCTGAGTGACTGTGTATCGACGCGGCGTCGTCAGTCTCTGTCGCTCGTCGGCGCCGATGCAGTGATATTCAGCAGGAGAAACGACGACGCGATTGCATCCACGTCAGCTTCGTCATCTCGCCTGCTGACAGCGTGCCTGCCCTGTCAAACAAGACGGACACGGCGGACTGTATAACGGCGCGGTAGTGTAGGATCGGATCTCCAGCGGCACAGATTGCTACTTAGCAATACGGCTATAACTGGGCTATACACTTGGCTATACTCAGACATACAGACACACCACAGACCGACTGCACTACCTTGACCATAGAGTGGTCGGTAACTACAAATAACCAGTCGCTACAGTACTAGTAGCCAGAAATCGCATCGCTGCTACTCCTTGCGACTCACGTTGAGTTTGTTGACCAAAGGCAAGCATGTGCTGCCGCTTTTCGAATAACGTTGAGTATATCGCCGCGGGCAAGTCCAGCTGTGCTCATATGTGTCTTCCTAAAAGTGTCCATTTTCGTGGAAGATTCGGGTCGCCCATTTAATAGCGGTTCTTAGAGCCTACAGGAGTTCACGCCCGAAACCGGCTTACTTGCGGTTCAGCCGTTTTTTGCAGAGCTCACCGTCGTGAACAACACACAAACAGATCAACAGATCACGCTACTCCGTCTGTAACACTAAGGTGCAGTGCTGGCGATGCGGGTTGGAATGAAGGTACCAGAGCGTCTTAAAATCTGCATGGCCGATGAGTGCATGGTCGAAGGAACGCGGACGACGGGGAGTGAGGCTGGGGAGGCTGCATGAGGAAAGCCATCAATACATCCCAGCTGACTATCCGTCAGTCTTCGTTGTCGCCGCCGCTGGCTCATGCGACCCGCAACTATGTCTGCACGTCCCCAGACGCCCCTGAGTCCGGATCCGAGTCCCGCCTGGAGTCCGCACCAGAGTCCAGGTCGAACTTCGGGTCCGGATCGGAGTCCGGGTCCGTGTCAGAGTTCGCAACTATTTTTCCACGTCCCCAGACGCCCCGAGTCCGGATCCTGGCTCGAAGTGCAGATCCGAGTCCAGGTCGAAGTCCGGATGCGACTCCGGATCGAAGTCCGGATTACAGTCCGGGTCCGAGCTCGCAACTATATCTCCACGTCCCCCGATGCACGGAGTCCGGTTCCAAATCCGGGTAGACGTCCCGGTCCAAGTCCGAGTCCAGGTGGGAGTCCGGATGCGACTCCGGATCCAGGTCTGGCGGGTCGGAGTCCTCCACTATGTCTGCTCGTCCCCAGACGCCCGGCCGTCGTCGCCCTCACCTCCGCTCGCTCGTGTCCGGCGGCGGCGGCGGCAGCGCGATGTATATATTGATGAGACGTTAAAAGGAAAATCTCTCTGAATCGGCGACAGCACGACGACGAGGATTTGACGCACAGTCCAGCTCGCGTCATAGCACTCGTCACGTGAACTGAATCGAGTTCGAAACGCATGCAAACCAATGGGAACGCTCACATCGCACGCCAACTGGAGTTCGTGAACTATGCGACCTAGTTCGCTGTGTCTGCAGCCAGTCAGTACGAAGTAGGTCGACGAGTAGCTGGACGAGGATTTGACGCGTCGACACCGTCAGCGACTTAAGATGCGAGCGTCGACGAGCGAGCGTCAAGGACGAGCGATGTAACTGACTCATGCGCTATCGGCGTCTAATAGATGGGAAATTACCTAGCATACTTAACATTTGACGTCGTTTGCGTTATGTTTGTTTCGATAATCGACCGTGTTACCTCTGTACCTGATGGGACTGGATTTAGGGTTAGTATGATTACGGTTAGGGTAAGTAGGGTTAGTGCTGGGGTTAGTCTTAGGGTTTATTGCCGGTTGTCAACAATGTCAGCGACTTAAGACGAGCGACCGTGGAGGACGAGTCCGCCGCGAGCGACGCCCGCCAGCCCGACACTTAACGACGA
>Ga0126333_1000234_pt1 | contig 11054 bp, 7 predicted proteins | sample InaspJWI54metaG_FD_94488 | JGI IMG/M metagenome (GOLD analysis project Ga0126333, IMG submission 94488) | Marine gutless worms symbiont microbial communities from Oahu, Hawaii - Inanidrilus sp. 2 OAHU.JWI-54 metaG | ecosystem: Host-associated > Annelida > Digestive system > Unclassified | place...
GGTATGCCTAGAACGAAGTACACGCGACACGTGTACAGGAAAGATCCGGCCTAGACAGCGGGTGACCTCCGCTGCTACACATGCTACACGGGCACTCGGAAAACCGAGTAAACAACTAAAACAGTTGCGGCGACTAATATATCCACGGGGTCCCAACTACCCCGTGACAAACAGTCGTTTGTGGGCGCCCAAGTGTGACATTTTCAACCGAGGGTCGTCCTATTTCCATGTCCCGTGAACTACCGTGCGCCATCTGTTAATTGTCGTATGACCAAGTATGAGCTGCTTCGCTGATTGGTCGAAACGCCGTCACGTGATGTTGAGCAATATATGTTCACCGCTTCACGGTCACCCGGGTGACATTATAATGTCACCCCGGGTGACGTCACATGACGTTCACTAAATGCAAACGTAAGATATGTTCTACGTTGTTTTTGTTTACGTTTTGTTTTTTGGTGTCTTATTGTAAGTTTTTATAAAGTACAGATTAAATCTATTAATCAGTGCGATTTTGCAGTAAAAATTAGCACTGCAATTAACACACAGCTAACCACGAACAGTAATTAGGACTCTGTGCATTTTTAGACGGTAGACGATACTCATTCACGTTTCGCCACTGTAAGCCACTTATAATTCAAGATTATTGTAGTTGGCCATAAGACAAAACATATGACACACAGTCGTTCGTGTGCACCCTCATGTGACATTTTCAACCTAGGGTCGTCATATTTCCATGTCCCACTCACTACGGTGTGTCATCTGTTAATTGTTGCCTGATTATAAATAACTTCTGCATCACAGCAGCAAGTGTGATACTGACCTTTGGCCTACTTGACAAATAACTGTGCATGAATTGCAATGTTGCACAAGGAGTTGGGGTTACATTGCATCATTCAATCTTGGCGAACGTCACGTGACTGATATAAACATGGCCTATGATACATTCTCTTAATCCTACTCCAGTGCCAATGTTGTCTGCTGTTTGTGTGGTATGTGTTTGTGATCGCTCTTAGTTCACACATACCATAGTAAATTGTTACACTGTAGTAAACTTGTGTTATATGCATACACAATGCACTTATATGTATTTGCATAAAATACTGTGACTGTACTTAACATGAAGGGATGACTAATGCAAAAAACAACACATGTTTCTGTATTGAATCAGACAATACTATCATTCTACTTTCTGCTGTTGTTATTCTACACATACTGTCAAATGCAGTTTCTTTGTATGTGATTAATAAGCAATACTCACAAGCACAACTATTAGCCAGAGGAAGTGCCAAAAAAAGAACAATGATCGATAAGAAAAATGCACAGTTCAAGAATACTGATCTGTGAAACCCTACAAGGCAGGTTAAATGCAAGGGACAGAATATCTTAAATGTAGAAAATGTATCTCATGCTGGATGCACTGTCTATCTCTGCTACATAACACATTTCTAGAATATACTGACATACTTCAACAAAAATTCTTAAGATGCCATGGCCAAGAAACTGATGAAGAAATTTCTGTTCTATGCCATAATAAATTTGTTATTACGGTTAATCGTGAATAAACTGATGTTTACCTAAACTAAAATAAATGCTATGCTTGATGTGTGTACATTTAACCTGCCATGATCACCAATATCCACTTGCAATTATTAACATTCACTGAAAGTAACAGCCTCTTGCAATGTCTAACCGCACACAATTCTGATGTCATGATTGAAAACTGTTAAGATAAAAAGTGAAACAAATAAAGCAAAATGCTGCAAGTCACAGAAAACAATTACGCCACACACTACAGTAGCACAATCAGATGAGTTGCAGTCACATCAGCTGTCAGTCACATTACTGATCACATAGTGTATGTACTTGATCCCTTGATCACACTGTGTAACTCAGGCACTATTAAACATCAGTAAAATAGACGTTGATATCATAATATCGAATATCACATCCAGCTTTGAACAGTGCTATACTAATGTACACACCAATCTTCTTTCTTGAGTTACGGCATGTTCCCCCAACAGATAGCTGGTGGGTCTAGTTGGCATTTTTACAGGTCATGTGCTTTTCCTGTAGCTTAACCAGGGGAAATCACTGTTTCTTGATCTATTCAAATGACTGCTAATGAAAAAACTGCACTGCAACATAAGCTAGTGAAAACATTAACTGCTAATTAAAGCCATTTCTTTAGCGCCATAATGTATTAATTACGATGAGGCGGTAAAATTAAGTCTACAACGTAGTTGGACAGAAAACATCCAAGAAAATATGAGAGTATTTCAAAAAATTACAGAGATAAACAAACATGAAGCAGCACGTCCACTGCACATGGTTAAGTACACACTGGCTGGCGCATATCAATAAATAGCGTAATATCATCTGAGACTGTTGTAAGTTCAGCCACTAATGACAGATAAGTGATGAAAACAACAGCATTGTAGCATGGGCTTGGAAGCTGGAGTACAGCTACAGAAGTTCAGCCCCAGTGTCAAGCCCCATTATTGATTTCAACTGGTAAACAAAAGCAGTTCAACAAAAGCTGTAACATAACTAGGTCAACTCAGCCTTGCATCCCTCCGGGGACGCTTAATCGAGTACCAGCTTCGGCTGGGGTAAGGGCGGGAATGTCACCTCTGCCGGGTGGCAGGTAACACTGTGTGATCCCATGTGGCATGTGAGTTCCCGTACCGGTGTGGCAACCTTGCAAACTGCTATACACTTGTTACTTACTTACTTAGGTGTTTGCATGTGCATGAAAGGCACCACAATATACTTCCCAAGACAAAAATTACAGTGCCATTCCCAGAGCCTTTCTATTGGAAGAGGGATTCCTCCTAATCTCTTGTCCATTAGAAGAAGAAACTTTCCCCTGCAGACTTAAGCCGTCCTAGGTAAAAACATTATAGCTACATTGCTGACCATGACATCATATGGTACCAGCAGATGTGTAGACTGGGTGCTCCATTCTATACTCTACACTGTCCGACAGCTGACCCTGCACTAAAGACACGTCACTGACAATATAAAATGCAGCATCGTTCAAGCCACAGACGAAAATAGTGCCTCATATTATCCACAGAAATTGAAAATATTTTTCTACTGGATCTCGATGAAAGCAGTAGAATTCTGAGAAGTATGAGCCACTGGTTATGAAAACGCACAGCAACAAGCAACATGATACTCAGTCATCAGCCGAAACTTCAGCCAATGCACCCGATAATGGGTGAGAGGTATACAGTACGAGAGGCTAACAGGTATCAGACATGCACACACACACACACCCGTTTAACGGCTCTTTTTCTGGGACTACCCAGGTGAGCAGGTACCAGAAAGGTAAAAACGAATTACTGAAGCAAGAGACAGTGAGTGGCATGGCATCAGCTGGGCCATATGCAAGTCTGCACCTTGCTCCAGACAGACACCATGCCAGCACCCCACCACTCAGTTTTTACAGGCCGGATGCCCTTCCTGCCGCCCAACCAACAGCGTCAAAGCACTGAAGGCTGAATATCAGACATGCACCATAGGTGTAATCTGCTTATAGGTCAATTCTGACTTTCAGTATTTTACTGGTGTTTCCAAACAAAAGCAGAACTACATAGGGCTGTGTATGGAGAACAATAAAAGGCAGACAGCGAATGGTGTGTAAGAATCAGTTAAAAGTAGTTATAACTATTTATGCAGAGCATTAGTTGTAACTGTTACATTAGTGAGGCTTTCACTGCTAATGGGACTCGTAATGATAACAACATCAACAGTCAGTCCTTTGGGGACATCTTGGGTAATACAATGCGACGGAATACAGCAAACAACAAATGGCCGAGATATGGCATGTAGGGCAGGACAGTGAGTGGTGGTGGCCACAGATGATCTAATCTGGACAGTTGTTCAACTCCTGTTGCCACAGCCATTGTAAGTGTTGGCCCAATCGTCAAATCTACAATCCTTTGGCAGACAATTTTTCTGTACACCCACATCCAGATTTTAATTGGTCCTTTTTCTGGACCATACCTTTGGATTCAATGCGTCTGTGTTAAATATTCTATCCTCCTAGGCACACACAGATAGTAACGTGTCGTTAGCAAATACACACAGAGCGAACAGGAGTTGATCAGCTGATTTTGTTTACACTGTGGCGGTAAAATGGCTCCGGCAGTGAAGTCAAATGCCAGCAGGACTAACTGGTGTTGCTGCTGAGTCCACGACCTGCCACTGGAATACTGCGGAGTCTTTTCCGCCAGATGACAAGAGGCGGCTGTCATCATACAGGAACTGCACGTTCGTCACATGGCTGCTGTGCCCGGAGAACGAGTGACCGGCCGCCTGACAAACACACACAGATGCACACGGCTACAAGTGCGCTCATTTCTCCGATGTTTTCTGTCCAACTATCTTTGTAGACTTATATTAGTGCCACTGCCACTCACTGTCTCTTGCTTCAGTAAAATCCAGATTGGTTTACCTTCCTGGTACTGGCTCACTTGGGTAGTCCCGGAAAAAGGGCCACTAAAAGGGTGTGTGTGTGTGTGTATATATTTGTAGACTTAATTTTACCGCCCCGCAATACATTATGTCGCTAAAGAAATGTCTTTAATTAGCAGTTAATGTTTTCACTAGCTTATGTTGCAGTGCAGTTTTTATTCATTAGCAGTCAGTTGAATAGATCAAGAAACAGAGTGATTTTCCCTGGTTAAGCAACAGGAAAAGCACATGACCTGTAAAAATGCCAACTAGACCCACACAGATGCACATGGCTACAAGGCACAGCTACACTGACAGTATTTGTAACAGTAACTTCAGTGCTTTGACACTGTTGGATAGGCGTCAGGAGGAGCATCTGGCCTGTAAAAATTGAGTGATGAGGTGTTGTTATGGTTATCTGTCTGAAGCAAGGTGCCGGTTGTTTGCATATGGTCCAGCTGATGCCACTGCCATCCCAAAACCCCATCATCTCTTGCCTTATTTTAATCCAGACTGGTTTTACCTTTCTAGTATCGGCTTACCCAGGTTGTCCTGGAAAAGAGGCTGTTAAACGGGTTTAACAGACACAATAATAGCAACAACTGTCCAAAGTAATTTGGCAAAAGGCCACATCACCAGCCCTCAAAAGTGCTCCTTCTGGTGGGCTGATCTGGACCATCATCTAACACATAGTTCCTTGGGCCCACATGAGTCTAAATCCCAAACCAGTACACGCATGATATTGGTAGCACCAGGCCACATATATGTGATGACACACGGACTCAACAATGCACTGATGCAAGGTACATATCACTTACACCAACAGTACTTGTAAGAGCAACGGCCACAATACTATGCTGTTTGCTTACAGGGAATTGTCCTAGGAGGGAATGGAAAGTGTTCCGATGGGAACGTCTACGGGAATATGCCCACGATCAATTATTTCTTACACAGAACTGTCAACGTTATTTACAATTTTTAAAGACAAGCTCTGTATCGGCAACGAGGACTGTATAACAATGGCAAATTGTAAAATTTTATTATATCTTCTTTCATGAACACCAATCTGTCATACAACCAAACGACACAGACAGAGAGCAAGTACAGTACCCTCGGCTGAGAGGACGGATACTCGTAAAGGTTAACAGAGCCAAAGTCGTCGGCGCTGGCGAGTAACTGTTGATTATGTGAACGACAACACGCGTTGATGTCAGTTCCGTCAGCACCTTCACGCCATATTCCTGCACACACAAGGCATTACAGAGAAACTGTCTCCAGAAAAATGACTGACTGGCGATCATGTATGTGTATTTGATAAATTATGGACAAATGTAAGACAAAAATCTGACAGCCAACAGCCGACTTAGTACATGTACAATAAAATCAACAGTCATCAATCAACACTCCATGCTTTAGCCTTAAAATAGTAATGAACACATTTCAATGAAGAATACAGCAGCCTGCAATATAAAAACCAATATCAAAAACAATGTGCATGATAAAATACTGAACATTACACAGCCTATTTCTTATTTCTGGTAAAGCATTATTGCACTATAGCAACTCAGTACCATGGCCCAATGTGTTATCACTAAGCAAAGCCATCACCAGCAAGTTTACGGGTGGCATGAAAACACATCGCAGACAACAGAAAAGTGTGATATTGTTATAATGTGAAAGCCGAAAAAATTCCAGTGCTTCAGTTGCGAACTGTCTTTTGTAGCTTAAAATCTCGGCCTTCTGTTTTCAATATAACCCTGAAAAAGGAAACGAAATGTCCGAAGAAGAGAGACAAAGACAGTGAGAGCAAGTGACGAACCACAGACGGTGAATGACAGAGTGCAGGTGTGTGTTGTCCACTCGACGTCGCGCAGCTGAGATGACGACGTCACCTGACGCCAGTTGCCAGTGTTCCCTGCAACAGCAAGCCGATCACAGATATCAGACGCCACCCCACTGCAGTGCTGCCCATTGGTGAGTCAGTTCAAATACACGCCATGGTGCCACACCTGTGCTGCCCCTGTTGAGTCACTTTTTAATGTCGCCTGTCTGTGGCCATTATGTCACCAGTTCCCACTTTCCCTGTGACAACAGACTAAACATCAACATGTGACGTACATGCAACAATCAACCACCGTCGACACGTGATGTACACAGCCGGCAGCCTTGTAGGTCTGGGTCCAATTAGTACTGGGGCCATATACGCTGCTGGCACAAGCAGCACAAGTGAGAAATGATAACAACAACAACAACCACCACAACCCATTTTACGGACATTATACACGTCAACCTGCGTTAGCCGGCACCTCCAGTTAAGAACTAGAGGATTTTGTTGGTGCAAAGTTTTACTGCCCGCATGCCCTTGCTGATGCCAACCAGCGCATCTGGATTAGGGAGAAGATGCTGGAGTTCTCAACAGTCAACAGTATCATCTACACTGTCTGTGTACCTACAAGTGAGAAATGATAAACAATGATGATATGCTTACCACGCTTTAAAGAAAACAAAAAAGACAAATGTTAGTGTAATACCAAATATTGGACAAATATTACGAGGCTCAGACAACTATTAAGTCTGAAGGCAGTCAGCTTGATGATCAGTAGATACAGACTGAAGTAGTTTAGGTCTGTGGTGAAATGCAAAGATGCTAAAATTGAAGACTGCATAATAGAGAGACGGCACTTCAACAGAAAACAGTCCCTCGTAAGTATTACTGAAAACCATGAACGCAAAAGTACAGCCTGACTTTCTGACTTTGTATATTCACCGGCAATTGACGGTGATGATGAAACGAATGACAACAAATCCGCAATGTTTCAGCACTTAAAGATTATATAGAGTCTTGAAATATGGGCTAATGAAATTTTCTCCTTTTTTTCAAATTTACTGTGAAATAACCACAAAACGGGACATATTTTGGAGAAACCTACCATGAAATAGTGCATATTTCCTGCGAAACGTTGGGAACACCACAGGAACTACTACACTACACGTTTAACGGCCCTTTTTCCGAGACTACACAGGTGAGCCGGTACCAGAAAGGTAAAAAAAGCAATGTGGATTTTACTGAAGCAAAAGACAGTGAGTGGCAGTGGCATCAGGTGGGCCAAATGCAAGTCTGCACCTCGCTCTAGACAGATAACCATGCCAGCACCCCATCACTCAGATTTTTACAGGCTGGATGCCCTTCCTGCCGCCCAACCAACAGCGTCAAAGCAGGAAATAAATAATAAATGCTCTCCTCAACCCAGAAACAGTAGCAGGTTTAGAACTAACAACTCACAAAGAGCAGTTCATAGTCGCCGGAATTGCTCTGGAGATATTGGCTGTCGACAGACCAGTCAAGGTGAGTGATGTAGCTTGAATGTCCCTAACACACACACACGCACACATATTCTAGGTATGCAAGTCTGCACCTCGCTCCAGACAGATAACCACACCAGCACCCCACCACTCTGTTTTTACAGGCCGGATGCCCTTCCTGCCGTCCAACCAACAGTGTCAAAATAGCATTAAATTTAAACGTCAATCAACATGCAGTCCTAGACACAGATCCGCACAACAACAGACATGCAAACCAACTCCTGTTCGCACAGCAAATGGCAATTTAAAAATGCAAGTGTAAACGGTAAGCCACAGATACAACAAAACAGACAGTTCAATCGAATTTTAACCATTCAACCACTGTAGTTTTTTGTCATGTAACAGAATAAAATGTCAGATGGTGCTCTGTTACTGCATCGCATGACTTGCCACTACAACCACAGCTGTGTGAGTTAACAAAAATCTCCTTGTGTTTGACTGAAATACTCAGTGCTTTCTGCTACTACTACAACTATACCCATTTAATGGCCTTTTTTCCAGAACAATCTGGGTACAATACTACACATGATGCTATTTTAACGTGGGCCCGAAAGCCGACATGAGTCCGCTTAATCTACCGGTAAGGGTAAGTCTGTACAGAAAAGGTCTGGATTTAAATGAAGCAAGAGATGATGGGGTTTTGGGATGGAACGGCATCAGCTGGACCATATGCAAACAATCTGCACCTCACACCAGACAGATAATCACATCAACATCTCATGACTCATTTTTGCAGCCTGGATGCTCTTCCTGATGCCCAACCAACAGAGCCAAAGCACTGAAGACTTAGTGCTTTGTAGTTGTAAACTAAATAATGACAGTTTTAGCCTTAGCTCTTAGTTCTAGAGATACACACAAAGAAGGACAGAGACGCACACACACAGAACCGTTTAACGTTTGCTCTCCACATTATCTTTCCACTCATTAAGCCCATTAATCAGCTCCTCTTCAGTTTCAGGTATCACTGCAAAGTCATAAGCATACAGCATTTCCCATGGCAGGGCAACCCCGAATTCTCTAGATATGGCTAAAAAAAGACAGACACATACAAGCAGAAATGACGAGTGAGTAACCAGCCAACTAACCGAGCATTTAGCAGCACGAGTGAATTTACGTCCAGACTCAGTCACTGCATAGATGTAGACTGAGTTGTCACGAGAACCACAAGCCAACCACTGACCATCTGCACCGACACACATACACAGGCACTTAGATAGTGTTAAGCATCACCCACATGCAGTTAAATGCACCCGCCACTTCTGGCAGGGGTACCGTTTTGACTACAATTCGTGGTTTGTTAGCACGGTAACTTTAAAAATTACTCTAGTAAGTACCATCTAGTTTCTTTCTTTCAGTTTTTTTTTCATTTACTGTCACATACTGGTGAACAGAGATTACCATTAACAGTTGTTTATTCTGGCAACAGATCTACTGTGCATAAAAAATATCGTCAGATTTATCTGACGTAACCACCCATGTTTTTTAACTCATGTGTTAGACAGTCATTACAATACAAAGTGAATGTATGATAAGATCCATAAACAATTCATAGCCTACTACTTTACTTCAGTGCTTTGACGCTGTTGGTTGGGCGGAAGGAAGGGCATCCGGCCTGTAAAAAACTGAGTGGTGGGGTGCTGGAGTGGTTATCTGTCTGCAGCGAGATGCAAACTTGCATATGGCCCGGCTGATGCCACTGCCACTCACTGTCTCTTGCTTCAGTAAAATCCAGATTGGTTTTTGCCTTTCTGGTACCAGCTCACCCGGGCAGTCACGGAAAAACGGCCGCTAAACGCGTGCATGCGTGTGTGTACTTAACTGGAATTGTAACTGAACTGCAACGTAAGTTGTCCTTGCCAATCAGGCCATTTCAACAGTTTCTGACTGATTGATCAACTGACTGCAGAGAGGAAGAAAGTAAGTAAGTAAGCCGAGTGTGACCTGGTGAGAACTGGATGCAGTCGATACGTTCAGTGGCGTCCGAGTGCGTCTCGATGACGTCGCGTGACGTCATGTCAACAGCGAACCAGCGAGAAGAGTTAACACTGGAGATGACGACGACCTGGGCGTGGACTGGGTGAACACAGACACACTGACCACCGTCCTACACAGAGACAGACACACACACAAGTACATACAGCATGATCAGCGTCCTACACAGAGAGAGACAGACACACACACACATGTATATACAGCATGACCACTACCTCGGCATGGACAGGGAATACACATATATGCTGAAACTGTCAGTGTCATTACTGATGCAAGTACATCAGCCTATGGTGGTGTGCAAAACTGTAACTGTTTCAGAACTTCTCGTTCACTTTTCTATCAATCACCTTCTTACGTTTAACGGCCCTTTGTCCGGGATTACCCTGGTAAGCCAGTACCAGAAAACTAAAACCAATCTGGATTTTACTGAAGCAAGAGAGAGTGAGTGGCAGTGGCATCAGCTGGGCCATATGCAAGTCATTATTTGTGGACAATTTTGTGGCAAACTGAAGTCGGTTCTGTTTGGGTGGGCCTATTCATCAAAGGTGCCTTTGAGAATGCTACTTTAAAAGGTACCTTATAAATAGACTTACTAACAGATAGACAAACTATATGAGTCATTAGTAATGGCAACAATGCTGTACAGTGCAGGACTACGGTCACTGACAGTCAAACACATTGGAAGCAGCACATCATAAATTTCAGCAACGACTGTTAGGAATAAAGTGGAATGACACAGTGAGCAACGTTAAGTCAGAAAAAGAATAGGAATGACAAAGATAGAAGAAATAATTAAAGAAAGAAGACCCAGATAGCTCGGGCACATGGTAAGGATGGAGGACTGCAGAATACCGAACCAAGCTTTAAACTTGAACCTTAGCAGCACGAACAGAATACCGAGAAGAACCCCGAAAAACTACAGGGCATTATCCGAAGGGATTTAAAGGACATCGGATTGACGTGGGATGAAGCGAGTGAACTGGCACATTCCAGAAGCAGCTGGCGTCAACGTGTGGCCCAATGTGTCTTCGACACGGGATGAACTCAGGTCTCAACAGACAGGCAGACAGAAACACAAGAGACAGAGCCAAGTGACTGACTGGCAGCTGCTTGGACCAGATGGCTCGGCGAGTGAGCGTGTCCCACAAATACAACATCTTATCGTAGCTGACGGACAGGAACTGATTCTGACTGGGGTGAACCGACAGACCCCACACCTCGTCATGGTGGCCCTACACACA
>Ga0126333_1000235_pt1 | contig 11025 bp, 6 predicted proteins | sample InaspJWI54metaG_FD_94488 | JGI IMG/M metagenome (GOLD analysis project Ga0126333, IMG submission 94488) | Marine gutless worms symbiont microbial communities from Oahu, Hawaii - Inanidrilus sp. 2 OAHU.JWI-54 metaG | ecosystem: Host-associated > Annelida > Digestive system > Unclassified | place...
ACTGCACCACATCATTGACTATAGAGTTTTGTTACTGTATATTTACAGTAAATTGTTGCAATGGGTGGCCAGCTTTGATGGGCCAAGTGCCTTTCTGGCAACCCTCCTAATTTTGCATTTCTGCTGTGTACTTGTTCAAGTGTTTTTGCTATATGGAAAATAAACTCTCTCTCTCTCTATCTGTATAGCTTGTGTAGGCACTTGAGTAGTTTTATTCCATAACTTTAGTCATTTAACTGACGGTGATATACTGTGTAGTAAGTATCTTGTGACTGTACTTTGTATGTTTGACAGCCATTTAGCAAGTATTTTCCGCGAACCAATGATATATCGTTCTGGCTGCCAGAGACTGGCTTCTCATCAAACGACTTCTATGACTTGGTCCGATCGATCGGTGGTGACACCGTGCTCAAAGTGCGGCTGAATGATGTCTATATATCACAGACGTCATCGCCACGCACAAGTCACTGCTACTCAATCACTTACCAGCGGCCGGATGCATCTATCACACAGGCTGACGTTGCCGTTGTTCACTCGCGCATTGAAGCGGCAGCCACACAACTGCTAGGTGTAGAAATCAGGTGAAGCACATCAGCAGCCTACCATGTATCAGTGATGGACAATTTGCCAAAGAAGAAAACGATTTGATTCAATGTCAGAAGCAACTCGATGCGATTAAATTCACTGTAGCCAAGTGACTGAACTGTGTGACTGAGCTCATATCAGTTCTAATTGTAAAGCTGCAGGTTGGCAATGGTTGTAACTATTTGGTATGTTTGATACATATTGCAGTTTGTATGCTGTGAAAACAAGAAGCTCAGCTATTGCTGAGGGACTGCGCGATGTGTCGTCTCAGTTGAAATCTTGCCAATTGCCACGCAACAGTGCAGTACGACAAGTCCTAAACAAATCGAAGTTATGAAGTTGGAGGGTTAAGGTGGGCCGATGTGTAGTAAACATGTGCACTCAACTGTGACGTGTGCAAGTCCTTTCATTGTCTTATAGGTGTCATCGACGACGGTCGAGTTGTGTATATCACCTGTCTACCGACAACTTGCTGTGGCGAAATTTTCTAAGTCCACAATGTAGAAATTGCTCGTGACCCTGACCACGCCCACTCGCTCGTCACAAGACTTAAGACTTCGCATGACCGACCCGTGTACAAAATTTGAAATCTCTAGCATTAGCCGTTGTGGAGATGTTACATGGGGTGTAAAATTCTAAAAGGATCAGCTGACCCTGACCACGCCCCTTTCAGGGAAGATTTTTTTATCGGCAGGGTGTGACTTGCTAATGTACCAAATTTGAAGTCTCGGTTCACCCGTTATGAAGCTATTAATGGCGGTGCAAAATGCAGAAAATGGGGTGGTTTGGAGCGGTTAGGGGGCACTCAAGGTCATCAGCAATGTCACCATTCGATAGAGCGCACACGACTTCCTATTCGACTTTAATAGAACCATGCGTCTATCTTGTACCGTTTTCGAGATGTAGCTGGTTATTTGTCGAAAGTCGCCGATTCTGACCCACTCACCTGCATTTGGCGCCCCCTTAGGGGGTGACCCCGGTCGAATTTCGCAGAGATCTTTGGCATCAGAGTCCCTGGGCTATTGTATGGTGTTGTTTGTGTGATCCTACATTTAGCCGTTTTAGTAGAACACCAGCTTGTGACGGGTGGATGGACAGACACATGGCCATGGCTAGTACCGTGGATGCATAGCATCGCACGGTAATGAAAACGGAACAAGAAAATGGTTAGAGCTAGCATGCAAACTCAGTTGAGAATCAACAATCGCTGCTAGTCTGTAGCTGTGTAATATCACATTGTACCGAATCGAAAGTTATAACTTCGATTTGGGAGTATGAATCTATTCTATTTGATGTGGCGAATCGATTTTCCCATCTGGCCTTATTATTTAAGTACAGTTGTATGCTAACAGCCCAAGCTTGGTGGATACTGAGCTCAATAACAGAGCACCAATAATCATTTGACTGTGTCTTGATGGTTAACTTGCTAGGATTTCTAACCTGTACAGTATACACAGCATTTGTGAGTCGTTTTGACAAATGTCCCAGCTGTGGGGTGTCAACAATTGCCCTATCCCATTGCACTAACCACAGACTAATACAACTGCTTGTACTTTTCTACCAGCAGTTGTTTACCAGATGTTATGAACTTCATGCAAGTAGGCAAAATAAAATTTTATTTAAAAATGCAAAAATGTTAGTTTTAAACATTATACTTGATAGTTATATATAACATTATGAGCTTTCTCTGTAATGGTGGTTTCTCGTTGCATCGTATAGGCTACTTTGTTTAGAATGTCAGAGTTATTATTGGAAATTAGAAACTAGCATTGAAACTATTACTTTGTTAGGCTTTTGCTTTTGAGAACAATTATGAAGATATTTATTCTGTCAGTATGACATTAACACTACGAAGAATGAACTAATGTGTGTTTAATGTTTAATAAAGTACCGTGAAGATTTGTGTACAAGCGATACAGTCGTTAACACTGAAAGTTCTCGACAACAATATGAATCTGATGCAAAACAAAATCTTAATTGATCCTCACCCAGGCAAGTGTAACAAAAATCGTCTTGACTGCTCACAAATACAACGTATCCACAAGGATGCAGATTGCAGAATACAACTACATCAGTACCGGTATGCAACTACAAATGCAGCATAATTTGTTAAATGTGACAGTTATTAACACCCAAGAAACTCATAAAGCTAATGTACACGTGTGAAGCAAGTCAGACAGTTAAACTGAGGCGATAGGTTGGTATGGATCACTATTTTCTTCTACATATACTCCAATCTGTGAATATGTGAAGAAAAGCAGTTTGTCAACAAAAGGGACTTAAAGACTCTGGTGGAAACTTTTGGCAAATTTCAGCCGACAAATTATAGTCAGCTGCAAGTTTGTAATAATTTACCCAGAATGATGTCAACCAGCAGCACATTCAGTGTTGCAAATATTGTAAACTGCAATTCTGTAAAAGTAGTTTTCATCGCATGAGCCAAATATAAATTTAGAGACAACGATATTTTGTGACAATGACAAACATGTACCACACACTACACTACTCTTGTCAGTGCTGTCAAAGAAGACCCAAGTGAGGAAAAAATCTGCAATACAAGCACACGAAAACTTGCCACACATACGCTGACTGTATCAGTACAGTCAGAATAATGTACAGAACACGACAAACACAGCGTAATAGTACACCACAAAAGTACGTTTCGCAATTACATTACGGCAACTTCCAACTGCACATTTGCAACATGTACAAGCAAGTCTTAACTATTTTTGAACTAATCACCTTCTATGGATAAACCATAAATCAAAAACAAAATATTAACATGCAGTGTGCAACTGTTATTAATGCAATTTTGGTCAAACACTTCAAATAACAGATCTAACTGAAACCTGTTCCATGAATCAGGTGTTCAGTATTAATCTACGACTGCAAAACGAATTCTTTGCAATTAGAGAAGAAATTTTAGTTCTTTTTGTGAACATTGTACTGAAGGGCAATCTTATCAATTTATAGCTGGATTTCTTGTTTTCAGTAGCGTGATTTACTTCACAGTTGCCTAAGCCTGCATCAGTTTAACAAATGGGATAAAGCAAATTAATTTCTGTGCCTATGTCAATTATCTAATGCAAAAAAACATGGGCATGTAATACATGCTTCTACAAGTTGCACATCAACATTTAGAAAATAATACACTACAACATGACCAACACAACAGTAATAACATTGCAGTAAACGTTACAAGTCGTGTATCTCAGACAGTTTTCTTCTTGTCAACATCACCTGCAAAATACGTTGCCACAAGTATAGGTTGTATGTACAAAGAATGCAGTAAAATGAACAGAAAGTCTGCTCAAAATAGACCTGCATATTTTATCCGGAAGAGAAACTACTTGCTTGGTACTATTACCAAACTATTGAGCTGAATTATTCTACTGCTCCATTAACAACAAGCACTGTCTTATGAACAAACTATAACATGTTTAGAATGCTCGTACTGAAAGGAAACTCCAGTATCATGTCTGCTCATAATCGGCCCAGCAAAGGCGACACAAGTAGGGAGTCTGGTCAAAGTAATGAAGGCGGCACAGATTTGACATGATGGCACATAATCAAACTCACTCACCAGATGGCAGCATCGAACTGGGGACAAAGTCTGAAAACCACAACTGCAGCACTACAAAATATCCCAAGAGGAGAAAGCACTGAAGAATCGGAGAGAAACGGGAGAGAAGGGGAGGGATGGAACGGATAGAGCTTCACCGACGAAGTGCAGCAGTGGTAGAAAGAGTGAAGAAAAAAAGCAGGCGATGAATGGGCTGGACAGGGAAAGGTTATGACCTTAAAATCCAATTAACTGTTCTTCCAGCACCGTTCCCAAAATTTCTTCCACTTCCATTGCAACATTCTGTACAATACTAATGACACATACAACATCACCATCACCATTTTACACCCATTATACAGGTCAACCTGCTTTAGCTGGCACCTCCATTTACAAAATGGAGTATTTTGTTGGCGCAAAGTTTTACTGCCCACATGCCCTTGCTGGCGGCAACCAGCACATTCGGATTAGGGAAAAGATGCTGGAGTTCTCAACAGTGTTATCTACACAGTCTACCTACCTTATTAATGACACATAAAAGCAGCAAAATAATGACACAAGCTCTTTATCTCCTTCGTTATCGGTCATTGTCGAAAAGCTATGGCCTAACGATTATGCAAAGTTGCAAACCTAGGTAGACTGCAACCCACTGGCAGAAGCCCCATTGGCCCATGGACGTTTGCGCTGACCTGGGGGCGCTGCCACTGATGGTAACGGCTCCACACCAAGCACTTTGTGAACGTCGCCACAAGAAATCATGCGCAGCGCATGCTGCAGAACACAGAAAACATATCAATGGACCAAATGACATGGCCAGAGTGTATTTGTCGGACCTACTGGTGTCCACCACAATTGAAATGTAAGTAGCATAATGCAGCAGATAACAGACAGCACTGGATCACAGCATCACTACTGGTTTGTTCTAACCAGCTTTGCACAGCAATGTGTTCCCGACTATCAATAGTAACTTACCTACTATGCAGTCTCTCTGTCTTATGACTAAAAATCTTTTAACAATTAGCTGACCCATAAGTATCTACCAGCCAATGTATATCAAACAGTCACTTATTCTTACTAGCCACAGGTGTGCGTGGGTCTCCATTATCATCAGTCCCTATTGACATTAGTGTCGCTCAATATTCTGAAAAGTTTCCTTGAAAAGTATACACATGCAGCATGGCCAGTGTGACAAGATAGACTTGGTGAGGAATCACACATAACTAGCACCAAATCTCAAGTCTCTTAGGTCATGTGAAATCAAGCCTGTAAAGGTTACTTTGGACTGAACTGGCCTGCAACAAGTCGACCCAGTTATACAATGCGCTCACTGGTCATTCACGTCAGTTCACAAACTGGAGTTCAGTTCAGTTCGTATGCTGTGAACACGTCTCAAGTCAATGAATGTAAGTCACAGATCTAAGAAGAGCAACCAGAATTCAGTTTTTGCTAGCAGCAGCAATACAAAGAACAATACCTGAGCACTGCGAGTGATGTCTTCACGCTGCTGCAGCGACAGTGATGCCACTGCATCAACAGTCTCCTTCTCGCATGGGTCCAGCAAACCAGGCCCACCTGACAATAACACAACCAACCAACCCCCAGTCACAAGGCTGTGCCAGCACTCACACAGTGACCATACTGCTCTACTGCACAGTGCCACAAATGGCTGGTCTACGTTAAAATGTCAGCTACAGAAAATGCTTGCTAGTTTACTTAAATTTAATATATTGATAGTACAGTGCAGCATGAAAATGGAGTACAATTACTAGTTACAATGGATCAATTTGAAACACTCGTTTTATGCTGCTAGACTCATACACTGCAATACTGATAATGTAAATTCTGTTGAACTGAAGAAGTTACCATTATTCAAAGCTGATATCTGAAAAAACTCTACACATAGCTAACGAAACTGATCATGCAAAAAGTCTAAAAGTACCTGGTAACAGAATTCCAGATGCAACAGATTCAAAAATTAGTCGCAGACCAACAGTTGGCGACAGCTGATGAATGGAACTTGACAGACACTTTTCCACCAACAATTCCAAAGCCTAACAATAATTTACAGAAAATTGTTATTATGCACAACATGGTCCAAAAAAACCACATATTATTTAAAAAAAATAATTTAGTGTCAACTGTCTGGCAAACAAAAGCAAATCATGTGAAATTTCACACTAGAAAGTAACACATTCGGCCAAAACACCTGTGAAATGCAGGCACTGTAACTTGAATATTCAAGTCATTTTTCAGCAATAAGTAATTTTCAGCATTTGCAGCTGCAACTGGACAAGGTTTCAGAGCATGAAACCTGGTTTTGTCCATTTCACTGATGAGTAATCATCTACTGTTGCTCTCTTAACAGCTCTCGGAATGACCTGGCATATGTTTTGTTGAAACACAGGCTGAATGCCAAAACAACAGGGTAGACGACACTATGATCAGGACCTTCATGTCAATCACAAGAAAACCACACTGAAGTGGACACAGCTTTACTATAGGTGACAAAACAGCATCCAGTGGACAAACAAAAATCAAACACCTTTCTTCTGCAGAATATAGGTAAGCTCTGATAACACAGTAACAGCAATGTATCCATATTTAACAATAGTCTTCAAAGGTTAGTAAGCAATTTACAATCACATGCCAAACAATGGGCCTTTTAACTCCTGCCCCAATTATCCCGAAAGGTTTCCTTTCAGGGCACGAGACTTAACTGGAGTATCGCCGGAAAATAAAGCCTGTGAAAAACCGTGAAACAAAAACTAAAGGTAATAGTAGTTACACACACACACACACACCCGTTTAACGGCCCTTTTCCGGGACTACCTGGGTGAGCCGGTACCAGAAAAGTAAAACCAATCTGGATTTTACTAAAGCAAGAGACAGTGAGTGGCATCAGCTGGGCTGTATGCAAGTCTGCACCTCACTCCAGACAGATAGCCACACCAGCACCCCACCACTCAGTTTTTTACAGGCCGGATGCCCTTCCTGCCGCCCAACCAACAGTGTCAAAGCACTGAAGGCACAAAGGTAATAGTAATTAGCAAGCAAAAAATGCTGATGAGGCAAAATTGATATATTTTACTATAAAAAAATCTATCATAAATATCGCTTCATGTAACTTATTTCTACACTGGCATTAATTAGCCACATTAAATTTCAAATAAGCTGAAACGACAGTGATTTTTTTACAATTCACCTTGTCCATCAAACACAGACTAATACATCCAGATCTGTTCAACAGCTGAAACAATCTGCCAGTCAAACGTCAAGACTCACCCACTGTCCCAGCAGCTGCCATATCGGTATGCGATGACACAGGTCTCGCAAGATGCGCACCAGAATAACAGCAGTCTGGTCAGTGCTTATCTTTGCCTGCAATATACAAAAAAACATATACTGGCAGGTCCATAAAAACGTCCCCAACTTCTGTGCCTACCAAAATGAAAGTTGATAGAAAATCTGTGAGGAAAAAATAACCTATGTAACTATGGACTCTTCTCAATAAACAGACAAACTTGTAGAGCCATAACTGTTTCACCAGCTTTTAAAACCAATGCAAAGCAATATTGCTAAGTACTCCATTGTGCACAGCCTCATAAGTGAGGTAGAAAAGACTACACAACAAATTTTATAAGCTAGATGGATTTGCGTAAGTCATTGTAAATAGGCCCGCCCTTCCTTCTAATAAAGACGTTTCCACTGTTTATTTTATCTGTACTGTTCAAGTTCCATTTTGTCTTGATTGCATTTTTCAAGTGCTCCAAATGCCACTGTTACCACACTTACATTAAAACGCTTAATGCCACAGCATTTTCATCCATATGATGGAATGGTAAAAAATCTATTGAGAATTCTCAATAGATTTTTTACCATTCCATCATATTCCTAAATATGAGTGCAGATAATGGCTACCTCTTGTATAGAAAATGTTGCTGAAAATTAAGCGAATGTTTACTGAGCAAACTGCAACATAAATTTAAACACTGTGGTGAAAATAATTTCTCAGTAATGACGTCACCATCTGCACATGGTCAGTAAACGTAGTGATATTAGAATAAAATTACTGAGTGACACTGAAAACCATGCATTAGTTTTTGAGCCACAATCATATGAATTACGGACGTTTTTATGGACCACCCGGTTTAGTCTGATGTGCAACATGAGAATAAAATGAAAGCAAATAACATTAACACTGTCAGCTAACATTCACAAAAGTGTCAAAATAGCACAAATTTGTAAGCAAACAGTGCACTTTAACTAGGTACTGTATTACTATCATCTTGACAAATACAGTGGTAATGACAATGTGCAGGTAAAACGGCCACTGACTAGTAGTGAGTCTAAGAAAGCAAAGGCACATACCAAAATGCTAAAACAAAGGAATACAGAAGGAAAATGAATGTGATGTAAAAGTGCAAATAACACTACCTATTACCAAATACTAAATTATGGACAACATGAGACACTTCAGTCAGCATAGCATTATCAGAATATATAACATTTCAAACAATTGGCTAATGTACAATCACAGTCATACAAACAGAAACAAAATAATGCACTTACCCGGAACCACTTTGTATGTCGAAGTGCAGCCAGCAGTTGCAGACACAGCTCTGTATTCACATATGCATCTGAGTCTATGTACAACACAAAATGTGCTACAATACCAATCATCATCATCATCACAGACATTTTTATAGTGGCCTAAACAGTGAACACTATTGCAAGGAACACTGTCCACTGTTCTGGAGGGGAGATAATGACTAGGAAAAAGAACTGTAATTCGGAGTCAAACAGATTCGCAGTAGTGGTGGAACAAGTATGTCTTCAGCCTGTTCTTAACACCGGCAGCGACGAGGCCGACGTAACATCGCTTGGCAGGCTATTCCTCACCTTTGCTCCAGCAACAGGAAAGGCACAACCTCCGATAGTTGACCGACGACAGGTCAGAACGTCAAGCTGTTCAGTGGAGGCGGACCTGAGCCTGCGTCGGTGCGGCATGTCGGCGACACGTGTGAATGACGACGCCAAGTAAGGTGGTGCGAAACCATGCAGAGCACGATACCAATGTCAAGGTGTAGCATATTCCACATTGCTAAACCATACGAAATGGGTCTACGATAGTTATACTGTCAAAATTTCAAACCTATGAGCACTACATCAGACAACTGCTGTCTCAAAGCAATGGATCAGAAGTATTTATAATGACGCACATCTGAGTGGAAGTGGCTAAACGTCACAGCTCACATGCTGTATCTCCAGAATAAGATCTTACAGGAAAGTAGAGCTTTTCAATGTGTGGAGTATCAATATACAATCTGAATATAAAGGATTTACCAGTTTCTGACGAATCGTCTTTCACCATGGGAGATGTAAGAGAAATGGTACAATTAATACAAGGATCTGACTGTCGCTGAACCACAAGACTGCCACCAAAGCCTGAGACTGACACGTCGTATTTCTCTTCAGTGACTTTCTGCAATTATAATAACAAATAATCATTGCTAGCTGAAATAGCAACCACCAATAAGTCAACAGAGACATTAACACATTATCAAAAAGTGTGTGCCGCTGGAGTCAAACAAGCAACTGCAATAGACCAATGTGAGTCAAATGTGTGCCGAGATGTACTGTATGTATTGTCAAGGAATGGATCTAAACACTCAAAAATCATATCAAGCACGATAGAAACTATGCCCAAACACAACAAAGGGTATATTAATTGCTTCTATTTCCATCATTTTGCAATTTGTAGCGTAGATTCACTGCACACTGAGGCATTATGCATGGCTTATGAAACATCACAATAACCACAGGCATCAGGCACACAGATGTCAGCTGTTGTCAGCACTGTAGGCATAAGCCACAGACTAGTTTGTTGCATTTAAATTAGAGGGTAACATCACTGACACCTACCAATATTAAGTGGCCAAAAGCAATGCAAAAAAAACCAGTATCACTACACGGAAATTTACCTCAAGCTCTGCTGGCAATCTTTCAGCCAGAAACAACAAGAGAGATTTTGTTGGTCTATTTTGGCAAAGAACAACCAACTGAAGCTCCAAGTCTCCATGTAGAAGGAGACCCTTGGCTAACAATCCAACTCGCATTACACCCTTCAGTTCTCGTATGTTTTCCACAGCAGCAGCAGCAGCAGCATTCGTTGTAGATGCAGCATCGGCTGCTGAGCTGTCTTCACTAAATACACACACACACTACTGTCACCTTCACTCAGCAAAAATATAGATTACTATTTAAAAATTAATTAATGCTACTATTATGGAATGGTTTAAACACCAAACCAAATACAGTATCTTTTAGCCCCCCTCCCCCAGCTTTACAATCATCAAAATACAGAAAGCAACACCCTACTATTGAACAAACCAACACGTCGCTTGGAATATATGAAATATGGCAAGTAATGATTAAGAAATTTATCTGCTACCTCCAGAAGATGTCTGAATTCACAAAGTATATCATAGTCCAATTAACCTATCTTCACACCTCTTTTGACCTTTTCATGTTTTGCCTGCGCATCATAATCATCTGTTGTCTTTTCCTACCTCTTGTTGGTTTTGCCTTTCACTCTACTTTCTAAAACAACCCCAACAATCATGACACAACACGTCGCAGCCAACTTCACTTGTATTTTTGCAGAATGTTATGATAGTAAGTAATTAACAGTAAAAACTAACGATTAAGCTATACACAGGGTGACAGTAACATAATTTCCTTCCATATCTATGCCAGCTGGTTTTCGCCGCCATCTTGTGGGTAAAACTCTGAGAAATGTCTGTCATCGTGTTGTCACTTAAATACACTTTCTGGAAGGTTAATGATCATGTGGACATTTTTCTTAAACTAACTGGTTA
>Ga0126333_1000237_pt1 | contig 11002 bp, 6 predicted proteins | sample InaspJWI54metaG_FD_94488 | JGI IMG/M metagenome (GOLD analysis project Ga0126333, IMG submission 94488) | Marine gutless worms symbiont microbial communities from Oahu, Hawaii - Inanidrilus sp. 2 OAHU.JWI-54 metaG | ecosystem: Host-associated > Annelida > Digestive system > Unclassified | place...
CCATGGAGATCTGTTTTGTAATCGTACAGTACCTCTTGATCCAACCAAAACTTATCTCAACGGTTTTTAAAGGTGTTAACAGTTTCAGCAGAAACGACGTGATTAGACAAAACTGTTCCATGTGGGAACCACGGCAGCGACATTTCAGCTCAGCGTTAGTACAAATATTCGTTTATAATTGCGCCTAAACTGGTTTTTCGTAACTTAAAACTTTCACTTGTCAATCAATGGTTATTTCGAACTTTGATCTCTTGCGACTTTAGGAAAATTCGTTGTCATTCTGTTCATGAAGTCGTTTTCGTCCTACTTGCTGGACAGTGGACAGTAGACAGATAGATAGACTGATGGACGGAATCGATGTAGCACTTTAGCAGAGATGAGAAAGACACGAAGAAAACATAGAAAGACTGCTTCCTTCCTGTGAATAAATTAACAATTTATTTTAAGCATACGTATTTAGCCTTTTAGGCTTTGGTGTTTCACTCTCAGCACCATTTTATTTAAAATTTAGGTGGAGTTAATATGATACTCGGTCATAAAATCATTTTGTGCGAAAAAAATCATTTCTGGCATTACGTTTTCACTTGCTGTTTAATGTCGCTGCCGTCTGTCCAGCGTTGTTAGTGGTGCATCGCCAATCTCAATCGTCACTGAACTGTCAACACGTCGCTGTGCTGTGCATCCTATCACAAAACGAGCTGCGATAAGTAGCCTAGCTGTGCCGTCGAGCGACGTGCACAAGCCGCAGAAATTGCCTTATCTACATGCATGTGCGGACAGTCGTAACAGCGGTCGACGTTCTTCTACGAATTCTGCTGCTCGCACGGGCGAATTAGTGATTGCACATCTAGAGGCTTTTGTTGACGCAGTCGTCGACTGACATCGCTTGCAGCAGTGGTCGGTAAGTCGCAGCAAGCACGGCGCCGGCGCGCCGCATCAGCATCTATTGACAGTTGTCTGCACTGCAGCGCGACGCACGCTGAATTGACAACTGCCGCGAAGCCGACGGTGTCGTAGGCCACCACAACGAGCTTCTATATACGGACCGAACTCCGTCGAGAGATGGATGGGAAAAGGTCGAGCGAGAACTGCGAGAGAGTCTAGAATGTGCGACGTTACGTCATCGTGCGTGCTACAGTTGTTCCGTGTACATTCGAGACTGCAATACAAACGTCAAAATTGCGAAAATAAAAATAACGTTTTAAAAACCTCAAAATATCGTTCAGGGAATAAGTGCTTGAAATTCGCGATTGTAACCTCAAAGATAATAATCGTACAGAACAACAGTCATGTGACGATGTTACTGTAAAGCTGCGTATATCGATGCAGCTGGTTGTCCAACCGGTTGCACGACCGGTTGCATCGTGTACACGGGGTATGACTAGGCATGTCGCCAAAGGTAGGCTAGGTGAGTGATCGTGCCATAGAAATTTATAGATTTTTATGGATCTTTGTACCCCGGTCACGTGGCGAAAAAAATGCATCAGTGTCGCACTTTCGGTGGTCCATGTCCTTGTGTTGAGCCCTGCAGAAACGACTGGACCGATCGAGATGCTGTTTGGAGGGCGGAGTTGTAAGGGTCCAAAGAACTGCATATTAGACGGGAGTGCATGTTGGCGCCACGCGGAATACAACTGAACGAGACTAGCGCGGCGACGATGCAGCCTGATGTCAGATTACTTTGACCACTTCAAAGGCGACTTCAACAGTTCACTGCGACTCCCGTTAGAAAAATCGCGGCTACATGCTATAGAGTGTAGCGGACAGGACGCGGCAGTTGTGCGGATCAGCGTGTGTTGATGTGTTGACGTCGCCGCACGCGACGTCCGAAGTCCGTCCGAGCATGCGGTTGCCTCCGCTGCTGGTAGTAGTGGTGTTGCTAATGGCGTCGTCTGCGGTGGATCGCGCGACCGGTCACTGCGACTTCGATGAGCGCTGGTCGTACGAGGCTCGACCGTGCAGCGCGTGGTCGGTGCACGACGACGCCAACAGCACGGCGCGCCGCTCCCGCCACTTCGTCCTGCTGACCGGCAGTCGAGTGTCCGACGACGACCACGCGCTCCTTCCGCTCACCGATCACTCGCAAGGAACGGCAACAGGTGCGCGCACGACAGCGCAGCCGTGCATGCTGGTATACGGCCTGACACTGCTGATTCACCGAGTCAACGTCAGGGGTGTAGTGGGGCGGGGACGCGCCACTTTTTTTCGACAGGGAACGCGTCCCCCACTCGCCCACTTTTTTGGACTGAAATTCGTGCAAAAGTTAGTCCGCTGTTGCGACTGGTTACTTACTGAAACGCTGTGTAAGATAATGTCAGTACAGCAGAATTAATATCGATCTGCTGCAGACACTCAAGCACAAGTAGCTGTATCGCGCGACAAGACCAAAGATCCGCTGTGGCAATTTTTCTGACGTGTATGAGTGTACGTGTATGTAGGCCTAAATTGTTTAAAAAATCTTCGTCTAAGTCTTGTTTCAGGCGTCCCCCACTTCTTTTTAGGACTACACCCCTGGTCAACATGCGACTAATTACTCCATCGGCGTATCGGCCGATCGGCCGCTATCGGCGTTCAAAACATAGGAACCAATGACTTCTTTAGCCGATACGCCGCTGCGACAAGTAGCTGTATCGTATGCGTTTATTTGTGGTTTATTTATTGCACGAATATGAATGAATGAGAACTTCGCTGAACTCATTCTGCAATATCAGTTACGCAAGTCGTCGGTATGCACGAGTGCTGTAACGCTGAAAATTGTCAAAATTGTCAAATTTTGAACAGCCAAGTAAAGGATAATATATACAGCCACGTAAGTGCCACACACGCCACCGCCACGTAACACGGTGAAAAAAAAACAAAACAAAAACACCATCGGGAAATATGACGCCTGAAACTGAATTCACAACACCTATACGTGACGCCGACTCCATGCATAAGAAACTTAATTTACGGCTTCATCGCGCAGACGTCGGTGGTGTGACGAATTGGATAAGAGATGTTGTCATATTTTACACGTCTCAATTAGTCCAATCAGTGCTGTTGGTGTGTCAGTGTGTTATTATGTGACTTGTGTTGGAGTTTTACTTTTGCGCATCTCGTTATGTCTTAGTACACACTGTCACATGGGGTCCCCGCTGTAATTGATCATATGTTTCCAGGTTGCATCGCCGTCGCAACTAATCCGACGTTTGGCATGCCTTTGCCTGTTCTGCCGCCAATGTCCCTACCCGGTCGTTTGGAGTGCCGGTAAGAGTCGTTAGTCTGAACTCCGAGCGACGGATCCTTTGCCGCTTGTTCTGAGGTCAGCGCTTGATGCCGGCGGCAGAAAGCTAACTGCGTTCGTTAACACGGACCACAGACTGACTTGTCTAAAGGCTGGCGATTGCTGTCTGTGACTGACTTCTTTCTGCGCTTACGACATGTTCTTCCTATGTTGATTCATCACTCTTATCATCCAATGTTTTCTCGCGCTTTCAATCCCCACCTGTTAGAAATATTTCCCATTCCCGCCATAGACTGCCTTCTTTCTATGTTCTCTCTTCAGAACTGCCTTTTCGAATTCTTGACCGGCTTTCTTCTGATCAGTTCGTTGTTATTGTTTTTAGTTCTTTTCATTCAATTTTCTGTGTTTTGGTTCTGTGTGGAAAACTAGATCGGACCCGTCGTCGATGGTTTGAAGCGTTTACAACTGACGCCAAAATTATTCGACTGATTCGTCGACGCGTCGCGCTGTTTCCAACGGCGGCGGCGACGCGATAGTTTTTCGACGATGATTGTGACGCGGCTAATAACAGCCTGGTTAATTAGCCTAAAACATGGCGCTAATTCATACCTCACGATTGCAGTCTGTCGGGGCAAACGTTCCTATTTGTTGACCATGCTAATTAGAATAATGCAAGATGAACTGTTGCAGTTTATAGTTAGTACTTCGTTGTAGTGAATGGAAAAATAGAACAGCATTTAAATAAGGCGAGTTTTTCAGTGACTGCGTCGAAAAACTGGAGATAAAATGCGTCAGCGACGGTGCAGCAAAAATTCGACGGCGGCGTGACTTCGACGCCGTGGAAATTCGACGCAGTTCGTCGACGAAATTCGACGGCGCCTGGGTCAGTGGAAGACTAAGCTAGCTAGTAGTCAACTTTTGAGCGCATGCGAAATGTTGTACTGTATCATATCGTATTGCAGCGGTCAAGCCGATTTGATAAACTGCTTTTTTAAAACAAAATTTGTTTCCGAAAACTGCACTTTGATACGCCTATATTAAATTTGACGTACTGACTGGTTCATTTTAACACTAGTTCGGTCACATTCAAAGATCAACGTTATCGGTCAAAGCTCAAGGTCACAAGCAGAAAAAAACTGTTGCTGAACTGGTCGTTGCATGTGGGCTACCGGCTTGTTGTGTTTACATATAAATGCGAAGTAATGTGAAAAAGTTGTAAAACGTTAAACTTTTTCTGTAAGCGGTTTGGAGGCCGAGATCCCTCTCGTATATGAGTACGCCATCGCAGATAACACACTGCAGATTTTCTAATTTCGTTTACGGCATCGGCGAGCTAATGGAATCGAGATTGATGCTGACGGATGAGTAGGCTAAATGAGACCAGTGTATACTGATTCGTGTCTCATCACACCACCTTCATTATCTGCCACGAGTTGACGGAGGTGATGTTTTTACTTCACTGAGCAGAATAACTAAGAGACTGTGGGTAGATTTTCATGAAATTTGGGGAGTCGATAAGTTGTGAATCAGTGACGAGTTGGTGAAATTTGGCAGTGATCCGGAAAACATTCTTGTTGTAGGCCTAAGTTCGGTCATACTCGTAGATGGTGCCTTCCTGAATGTGAATGCGGACGTCTGTCCACGTCTGCGGCTGTACTGGTACAACTGTCATTACAAAACTAACCTACTTCACTTGCACGCTGCCTCCGTATTTATACGCGTTCCGTGTATAATAAAAGTTTGTTCACAGCACATGAACTGAACCGAACTGAACTCAAGTTCTAAACATGTGTATTCAATGTTGTCAGTGCACAAACGGACTCAGCACCAACCGTTCTTGTTTCGCTACAGCCAATCAAGTCGTGACGCTGACGCGCGTGACCAATGAAGAACGCGCCGTGTAACTGGGTCGACTTGTCGCAGGTCAGTTCAGTGTAGTTCAGTTTGTGTGCTGTAAACAGCTCAGTTGGAAAACGTGCCCAGAACTCCAGTTCGCAAACTCCGGTTCAGTTCAGTTGATGTGCTGTGAACAAGCCGTTAATGCTGTGTTGCCGGAGTATACACGGAAGCTCAAAAACACCGCAGCCATGCGACGCCTCCGTTACGATCTGTACACGTGTATATATAGGTGTGTACGCGGCACTGTTACACGGGTTCTCGCACCTGCCGTCAGTCGTCAGCTCGGCGCCCGACGTCGCTGCCAGCGCTAGCCGCGTCCAGCTGGACAGCCCGTGGTTCGCGGCGCCTCGTGGTCAGTCGTCGTGCCGTGTCCAGTTTGCGGTCAGCTCCAGTGTCCGGCCGCCGTCGTCATCGCCGCCGCCGCTCCAGCTACGCCTGCGCAGCGACACCGCTGACGCTGACGAGGTCGTTATCTGGACGTGGCCCGCCAACTGGAGCCCTACACCGCGGTTCGCTCTTGCACTGCTAGTGACGATCGCGGCGATGATGTGAACAACCGTAGCAAAAACAAGTGTCCAAAGTAATTCCACGAAAGGACGCATCGGCGCCGCGCACCAGTCCGTGTAGTTGTATTCACCTGTAGGGGCCTACACTCGTGCGGATTTCATCCCACGCGAAACCAGTGTTCGAGAATACGCATTTTACGGTTTTTCAGATTTGAAAAAACGTGAGTTTTTACGATTTATTGAAATGACGTGCCAAAAAGTCGTAAAAAGTCGTTAGCAAAAGTTTAGTCCTCAATCCTTCGAAATGAGTTCACATACTTCTGAAACTGTTGCCACTTGATGACTTGAAGCAGATAGTCACATGAGTCATTTTACAGCAAAACTTCATGCTGCATATAGCTGATGGTCATCGCTAATCACTTACTTCTAATACTACCTCCGTTACGAACATACACTTTACTTTCTTTTTTTTACAAAATAAACAGTCTTCTTTATAGCGTCAGAGTTTGGATTTGACTAGCTACCTGAGTAAAAACACAAATTACCGGTATTTGATAAGCTGTAGCTGTATGATCTAAAACACAGAAGAAATCTTAGTTGCAACTACCAAACAGTAGTTGCAACTAAGATTTCTTCTGTGTTTTAGATCATACAGCTACAGCTTATCAAATACCGGTAATTTGTGTAGTAGCAATTGTATTATCTCCGAGCAAAGGTTTCAAAAGGTTGTTTAACAACATTTCAGTTATTTATTTGTCAGTCTAGTGTATTTGAGGACTTATGGAGAATTAGGGGGCCTAGATATTTATCGCTTACAGTTCTAACTTGCAATAGTTTCTTGTGAATGTGAACACTAAGTCCTCATTTCTGAGCAAGATTTTTCATGTTGGTGACTTACCGCTACTGACTTTCGGTAATTGAGTATTAAAGGCCGGAGTGATTAAGTGGCCTCTGAAACTGTACATACGTTTTTTACGTTTTTGTTTTTTTTCAAAATCCAGAAAAACATGACTTTTTACGTTTTTTTCAGTTGTTGCACACGTTTTCTCGAACACTGTGTAAAACCACAATAAAATTTTTCCTTCTCGTGGGGTCATATGCATCCCATCTGATGACAGTTTCCTTGTAGGCCGACAGGAGTTTCCACCAAGCGGCATCTCGATCGGTTCAGCTGTTTTTGCAGGCCCACCACACAGAGACCACGCAATGCGCGACGTGTGCAGCAATAGGCCGCATCTGTGGGGATTTTGTTACGAGTTACGATGTTCTGTTGATGTCGAAATTCCTCGTTATGTCCGATCGCATTTTTTCATTGTCGACATGGCTACTGTTTGCTTCACCTCCGCAAGGGATGTGAGCCTGTGAGGTACTGAGATCATGTCTGTATGTCTGAAAGTATGTTTGTCTGTTGTATATTTTTAAAACTATATGTTCGGTTTTGTGAACGACGTTATGTATCACATAACGTGGCATCTGGCGGTTGGCGTTGTTGGCAATGTCGACGCATAGGCATCTTACTGCAGCAGGAGGTCTGCCGCCTGCATGCGCACCGGGGGCGATGTCTGCTATCCTCGATTGTTTCGTTGAAATGTCGAATGCATATAGCAGATTGCGTGGACAGCAGCAGACACGCTATTCTAACTCACTCACTGCCATATCGCCTAATGCACTCGATTCTAGTGCGCTAATTATTGTTGTCGCTATACACGCGACAGAAGGGATGCTCAGTTATGCCGTCACCACGGGGCTAAAGGTGAGTTCCGAAGCCGCCGAAAACACGTTCGTACCGATTCTAATGACGTCATCGCCAGTGACACTTCATGACACTTCATACTGACGTCATTCTTCGGTTATGCAGTCACCGAATGTCATTAGCCACACGCTCAAGGGCCGTTCACACTACGCTCGGATGCGATGCGGTGTAGACGTGCGTATCCGTTGTAATCAAACTCGTTGAAAAAAATGACGCCGTTCACATTTCACGGCCGTGATGAATATTTGATTGTGTTGCCTAGAACCTGGTCGATGATGTCGGCGTCAGTTGCGAACGTCACTGACGACACGAGACCTTTCCAGCTGAGTTTCTACATCCGACTGCAAGCCACGTCGCCGACATACGTCGCTCTCGATTCCATTCGTCTCGTCGACTGTTACCGAGGTGATCAGCACTCGATCAGCAGCGTGTCACTGGCAGTGTGTTAATCGTCCATTTCACTCGCGCACAATCGCAATGCCTCTAATGGACTCGTGGTCGGACTTGGACTCGGACTGCATTCACTCGACTGCATCGTTGTATATAGAATCTAGTAGTGATCTCCTAAGCAAATTTATTCAGTTCTCGACGGCAAGAAAATAGATGAAAATTGTGAGAGGGCATTGTATGTCTCGCCTTTTCGATTATAGGTCGTCAGTAAGTAACGGGCGAGCTTTTGTTTCTACGCTGATAGAATAAATAATACAGCGAGGGAGAGACATTTAACAAGAACGGGCGACCGTGCGCTGGGAGGCGTTTCAACAGCTCTAGTTTGTAGAATACGATACGATACGATACGAGATGCTATTTTAACGTGCGCTCGAAAGCCGACATAAGTCAGCTTAATCTACCGCACGGAGAATCTTACGATAGGCTAGGCTATATCAACGATGTTTATTTTTAGTCGTTTCTGTATGAATGACCAGTGACCACTTCAGGCCTCGGTCAGTGACATTTCAATCCCGTTGTTGCTTCTATTCCTCAGGCATTGTATGGCTACTAGGTTCAGATAGGTATTTTGATGTGGAAGTGAATGACATTCTAGTGTTATTATTACTGACAGTTCACGTAATCAATGCTCGTAACTATACGTTGCTATTATAAAAAAGGTTACTATGGCAACCGAGTACAGAAATGATAGCTTGATTATGATTGACTAACATATCAGAAACAGTTCAAATACTTCTTTATTTATATAGTAGCATTTAGTCTAATATATTACTAACAAGGGAGGCACGTAGCTAAGTGTTGCTGTGACAAACTGTTACCAAGCAAATTGTCACATCGCTGCCATAGCACATTATTCGCCTATCAAACACAGGTCTAAAATGCCCTATTTATGTGTTCTAAGGTCTTCAGATCAACATATAGCTAAAATTAAAATAAGTAAGTAAGCGTTGCTATGGTAAACCGTTTAATCGGCAATCATTGCTATACATGGGGTGAAGTGACGTCACGTAATCTGTTGCCACGATACGATCGCCATTTTGTGGGTATAACACAGTATAATGTGTGGAGTTAAGGGGCGAAGATTCGGTGTGTTATTCAAATAAAATTGAATCAGTTAGTTTAAGATGTCCATATGATCACTAACCTACTGACAAAGCGTATTTAAGTGATACTGCAGTAACAAGAATTTCTCACAGTCTCACCCACAAGATGGCGGCGAAAACCAGTTGGCATAGATATGGAACGAAATTACGTCATTGTCACCCTATGTATTATACGTCAATAACAATATCGCTAATTACATGTTCACGTCAAGTAATGTGGGAAAATGACGTTTTTATTGCAAGTGGTTGTCAAGATATTGAATTAAATAAAAGATTACGTGTCGCGGCAGCATGTCCTCAGTTTGCCCAAGGGTGGCGCCCCGAGCGTAATAAGTATACCCCATAGACAAATAATCAGCAATAAAAAAAACTTAAACCGACAATTCAGGGTTAGGTCAAAAATCAGCCCCTTTTTCAGTCACACCTTCAGTTCTTTTCCGCCATTATTTCTGTTTCTAAACGTGTACCGCAAAGAGCATTGACCAGATACAGTTTTTAGCGCTCGTCCAGCGCTGTACATTTTTATCGTCGTTTGAATTCAACCCGTGCGGTGCGATTACGTTCGCGGAGGTTGCGACGCCAAATCGCAGACCATTTCAATGAGCGGCGCTAATCAGCTCAGCAGCCGCTAATGCGAACCGGTTGTGTGTGTCGGTGTGTGCAGATGCCTCCGGAAACCCGGCGATGAACTGTCATCTCCACGAGTTCGCCTGCTCTGATCGCTGCATTGCACGCAGCCAGCTGTGCGATCACGAGCTCGACTGTATCGAAGACGGCGCCGACGAGACGCCACACCTCTGCAGCAGTCAGTCTGCACGCAGCAGTGCTCTAGGCCGGTGTAGCTAATCAACGCATCGGCGGTTATCGGCCTATCGACCCGGCCGATAGTGGGGATAGTGGCGCCGGTACGCCGATAGCGACCGATAGGCCGATCACTAATTACGTAGCGTAGCTACACCCTTGTGGGCCACGCATCGCAACATACGTTGTTGGGAAGCATAATAAATAGTACTTGGCTCTACTTTAAATTATTATAGTACCTGACAACTATTTAGTACTTGATGTAAATACTTTGCTATACAAGCATCCGCGCTTTCAGCGTTAATTAAGCCTTTGGCCACCAACTGACAGTTCCGTCATATCGACTATCACGTATTGTGGTCAGGAATTCGCTGTCAGCGTGCAATTGTAGATTATACCGCGCATACAGCACACAAGTACGCTGTTGGCGACTACATGTACAGCTGAAGGTAAAGTGTCATACCCCATGAGGAGTGTAGGCGGGGTGCTCATCTCCCTTCTTTAGGCCGTGAGCCCGTATAGGTGGATAAACCACTGAAGTCTGTGATGCATGATGAAGTCCGTGCGACGCTAGACCTACGGTTACCTCCCCAGCCGCAGGCATCACCGCCCCTTGACTGGTACCAGATTATATACTGCTTGGTGACAGAGGAACATGTGTGTGAACAACTTGCCCAAGGCTGTTACATGAAAGCGCGAGGCCAGGAGTCGAACTCGCGACCTTCGGAGTCACAAGTCCAACGCCCTAACTACTACACCACCAGGATACAGTTGGCGACTACGTGCTATATAAATTCATGTTTTACATTACATCAAGGCTTGTTCACGACACATGGACTGAAGTGAACTTTAGTTCGCAAACTCCAGTGTGAACGGCCGCAATAGAATAGATGTGTTGGGAACTAACCGAACACTGATCGTCTTAGTTTCGCTGCTGCCAATCAGTACGCAGTATAGTCGTGACGATGACGCACATGATCAATGAACGCGTCTTAATTGGGTCCGACTCAGAGTTGTCCATGGGTCCATTTTATGTGATCCGATCTAACCCAACCCATCAGCTGACTGACCCAACCCAACCCACTATATACAAGTGGAAAATTTTGGATCCTACCCGACTCAACCCAATACAACTGATAATGAAGCTTACAGTTTAGTAGTGACGTATTTTTATACACAGAACTTACCTCGTACTTTTGGTCAACCAAGCATCAACTTGTTCGTGTTCTTTACTGATCACTATACATATTAAAACAGTGTCACTACG
>Ga0126333_1000238_pt1 | contig 10976 bp, 10 predicted proteins | sample InaspJWI54metaG_FD_94488 | JGI IMG/M metagenome (GOLD analysis project Ga0126333, IMG submission 94488) | Marine gutless worms symbiont microbial communities from Oahu, Hawaii - Inanidrilus sp. 2 OAHU.JWI-54 metaG | ecosystem: Host-associated > Annelida > Digestive system > Unclassified | place...
CTGCGTTGGTATGGGCATGTGCTGCGAAAAGATGATGATGATTGGGTGAAGAAATGCATGGAGTATGAAGTTGAGGGTTCAAGACCAAGGGGAAGACCAAAGAGGACCTGGAAACAGGTTGTTTGAGAGGACTGTCATGCACGTAAGCTGAATAAAGAGGATGCCATGGACCGTTGCAAATGGAGAAACGTGATAAAGGAAGTACGTTGACCAGGATGGGTGTGAGCGGGTGGATGTTTCTTCTGGTACCGGCCTACCCGGGTTGTCCCGGACAAACGGCCGATAAATGGTTGTTGTTGGTTGGTATGCATGTATTAACTGATCGACTGAGTTAATGTTCCACATCCCACTCAACTGAAAATAGGTTTTACAGGAGACATTCTTTTCAGAGAATCTCATGGTCCAGTACTGAAGAAACTGAAACAAACACAACAAAACTAAACGATATAACTACAAGTCAACAGCCAAGCTGGTCACAGAATGCCTCTGCCCGGACGCATGTACGCACATTAAGCACAGACGGACAGACAACCCCAAAACATAACACATCTGGACCCATCTGCTGGATAAGCACACAAACACACACACACACCCTTTAACAGCCATTTTTCCAGGACTATCCGGGTGAGCCGGTACCAGAGAGGTAAAACCAATCTCGATTTTACTGAAGCTAGAGACAGTGAGTGGCAGTGGCATCAGCTGGGCCATAAGCAAGTCTGCATCTTGCTCCGTATAGATAACCATGCCAGTACCCCACCACTCAGTTTTTTACAGGCCAGATGCCCTTCCTGTCGCCCAACCAACAGCATCAAAGCACTGAAGGCAGAGGCATAAAAACAAGTCATCTAAACTAATACATAAATGTGGAACAGATAAATGTTTAACCTACACTACACGTATAACCTAAACCTAAACTACACACAAATTTATCAATGTGTGTGCACTACTGTTGTAGACAACACAACATGGAATAGTTCACATTATCTTCACACTTAGCCTCTTATATAGCTCAGATGCTGTCTGTCAGGCAGGCTGGGGATGATACGCACATATACAGAGAGGCACACCTGCATTTTACAGTGGAAAAACTAGTAACTGGAGTCCCATAGGTTAACCAAGTTGGTTAGCCTGCACAACAAGATGGAGTGCACCATTCCACTTGTACAGATCAAAAATAGTCAAATAACCACACAACATCACACAGCGAGTTATTGAAAACCCACAGCAAGCTTTTCTAACTGAAATGACAACTTACTGCCACTGGAGAAAGACTTTCCAGTTTCAAGTCAGCCATAATAGTTTCCATCAATGTGAGGGCATGGTCAGCAAGAGCCACACAGAAAGGTCCAAATCCTGCATGACTGTTTGACACACAACAAATTATAAACAGGTATACTAAGTATCACAAAACTGTACAACAACCACCTAACAGCTAAAAATATTAATGGTATACCAGGCCAAGTGCGGTTTACGAAAAATGTAACTAACACACACACACACAGCTGGGCCGTATGCAAGTCTGCACCTCGCTCCAGAGAGATAACCACCCCAGCACCCCACCACTCAGAAAAGGTAAATAGCCACTAAAACGATGTGTGTCTGAAAATAGACTGTTATAACTAAAACAGCTCTCAAAACTGAAAGTTAATCAAAATCTGGTAGTAGCCTGTTGTTACTGTGAGTAAAAATAAATTCCGTGTACACAGAAGACTGTTTACATTTTCCCGGTGGCAGGTCGGCCAGCAGCTGCCACTGAATCACGAGTCTTCGCACCACCAGCTGTTGTTGACAATCCCACATCAGTCACCATCTGAGTCTTGGTCTTTGACGCTGGTCCTGCTGTAGCAGAGAACTCTTTCCCACGATCGTGAATTCCACTTGCTGGGCTGACATGGAAGATGGTACTCAAGCCACGAAGAAGACACCATGCACTTAGCATGTGAAAGTTTTGTAGAACCTGTTAAAACACATCCATATGAGAACTGCACAGCACAGTGCATACTTATGAATAGCACTGTTCTTAAAGTGGGACATAAAAAGAGAACTGTTGGTTACTACTCCATTCTGAATTTATATCAAGGGCCGGTGCATCAAAAAACAATTGATTTGTAGGTTAGTTATTAACCAAAGACGAAATCGATATTGCACTGTACCAAAGAAAACGTTTATCACCTACACTGTAATTGTTAAATGTGTACTGACTCATGTACCCACTTGCTACTGACTGAAAAAATATTATGTGATCCATTGTGTCTGCAGACGTATGACATTGATAAGTGTGAACATTGTCAGCTAGCAGAAGGGTGAATTGACAGTGGCAGAAAATGACCGACAAATGTTAATTTCACTGAAAGAATTGTAACTGGTCCTGACGCTACGTCACAAAGACGTAACTGAGTGCAGAAATCATCAGTATACAAATCCAAGTTACTTTCAATAACCAATCTGACTATTAACCTGTGACTTAACTGGCAGTTAATGCAGATTTAACTGCAATTTGTCCATAACTTTCTCTTGTTCATTTTAGTACTACACTGTGTCCCAACTGAAGTGATGCCAAAATTTAAATTTGTTTAATAAGACACAACTTAATGTAAACATGTATCATTTTAACTATGTACACTACCACTTATTTGATGTAATATGTAACAATTTTATCAAAATGTACACCCTAGTTTTTGATATACAAAATTTTAAAGACCATCAGTTGATGAGTCAAGTTGCCAGCACAGAAAATCATTCAGCCTTTGTACTCGCAGCAGTCAATAAGTGATAAACAGGACCACTGCCTAAAATGAAACTCTTTTAATAACTATCTTGCACAGTAACATTTATCTTGCCTCAACATATCTGGAAAAATGTTTTGTTAGGTGAAAAGCATCGCTGGCAAAAACAAACGCATAAATTGCGTCACCGTTCATGCAACTGGTGGTTACGTCAATGCACCAAACCTTTGGGGGTCCGGGTCACGTTGGATTTACCGCAACACAACGAAAAGCATGAAATTAATGCATTTTATGATGAAATGTTTAGATTTTGTATTTCTCACGGTCACTTGACTCCATGTCCAATAAAGGCTCAAAGTGTCGCCACGGCAACTCATTCACTAACCAGTGGGCATTCACAATGTTGAAAAACTGAAGTTTTCAAGTACAACTTTTAAAACTTTTATATTGCGAAAGCTATGCTGTGTATTTTGCTGAAATATGTACAGTTGACGTTAAATAAATAGCAATTAGTTATGAGGCTCTGATGACTTATGTTCTATTTATATTGAATTGAATTTTGGCATCACTTCAACTGGGACACAGTGCAGCTTCTAACACAGCATATTGCGCTACCAATCTACCATGCAACATCAAATCAAATGATACACAATATTAGTATAACAAAGTAATATCACATCGAACACGTTCACATCTACAACTTAACAAAAACAAGACACATAGCTTACGTGTCCACCGCCCTTTGTAGAACTTCGTATTGCCGTCGACACCCAATTCAGTATTTCCAGCTGTTATTTAGCAACAACACTTCATTTAAACTGATCGCTACTGTAATGTACATACATATTATACAGGCATAATAAATCATGAGGACAATGCAAATATGTTCACACATTAATGGTACAGCAAAGACGGCTAGAAGTCGATGGCAAGCCGGTTCCTAGAGGCATGTATCATGGACAGAAAATACAAAAAAAACATAATACCTCTGGCCCCATCTGCAGGACGGGTGAAAGCATAAAAAAAATTTCACTGAATAAAGTCAGTACCGATTTTTTCACGATGTTGCTAGCATATCCGTCAATTTCCTCGTCCTTGCAGGCTGTACCAGTACGCAGCTGGGTACTTCCGGTGGTCATAGCAACCACACTTGTTGCCATAGTCGCTGCCAAGGCAGCGTGTAAACAGCTCATGGTGACGGCAACGATCCTCTCCAGTCGGCCGCGAGTCATTGGTTCCAGTACAGGCAGCGAGAAGACACGCCAGACAACAGAGATATCGTTCAAGACCGACTGCAGACTGCCAAAGTAACCACAACACAAACAGTCTAAACAGTTTCAAGGCACACTATGCTATTTAACTAAGAAATAGTCTGTTCTCAAAGTTTGCAGATGGTCAAAAAATGCAACACTTTGAATAGACTTCTTTGCTATGGTTACAATTAACAGCTACAGATATTAATGATGTATTCAACTTCTAAAACGCCAGTTCAGACAAAACATAAACAATGGTGATCGGACAATGTTTCAGTTCACACGAAACAACTTGTTGAATTTCATCTGAAATTATAGCATGTCCAAAAATTCAAGCAGTAATTCAAGTAACACTTTGTACTATCACACCTAAAAACAATTGTGTGAAACTCTCACCAAGAGATAAATACTGTGTCACAGTGCCCAAGAATTTATACAAAAGTGTCCTATATTCTTCAGTAAAGCTAAGACAAAACACATGACTATAAAACAGCACACCTCATTCGAACAGACAATACATCGGACAGATTTGTTGGCAGCTTCATTTCTTGACCGTTGGCTAGATCTTCTTCATAGATGACACGATATCGACGCAAGAAGATGAGTGCCGTGTCACACACCTCCAGTAGTACGTCGCCGCCGCCGAGATTATGCAGTGCAGCAACGTTCAGTGCCGCAAAGATGTCACTGATCTCACCGCTACCACCGGAAGATACCGTCAACAGGTCATCAGCTGCATGTACCACCGTCACTGTCTCATCAAGTGCGGATGGTGTGCCGCTAAGCGGGAATTTCTTTGGCGACGTTGCAATGTCGTTGAAGATGGCCGTCATCTGCGAGTAACTAGCCACAGATGAGACACTGCGTGTCCGCTGCTTCTGTGATGACACAGCCGTAACACTTTCCTCCGGTTCCAGCATGTCTGAAAATTTGGCCAACACGTGCACATACTGCATCGTTCCTGATTACCAGAAACTCAGTTCACATAACAAAATTATCACTGCAGTACTATTACATCACATGACTTACAACCAATACAGGTTGAGATGTGAAAAATGTGGTGTCGAGATCATTTCAGTTTAACTCATGCTCCTGGACAACAGCTGTGCTAATGGCATTATGACAAATGCAGTGTAAAAGTGCAGGAACAGTGGCCAACAACACCATAATAATAACTGCAACAGTAGCAATTAATAACTAGGTGCAAGGTAAAGCCTGACTGTAGCCCACCCGATTATCCTCATCGCTGCCTGTTAATTATTGTTAATAAGGTGTGGATTCAGTCAACAAAAAATTAGTTGCCATGTCAACATCCCTCAAAAGATTGAAAAAAATTACTTCAAATCGTTCATCTACAGCCAAAGTACCAACCCTGCATATTTTGTGTAAGATCGGTCAGGTAGATGTTGAGATAATTGGGCTGACATAAAGCGGGTGGGCTAAAAATAACCACTGCCACAACACAGCTGCTTTAAGAATCAACAAGTTTTATTAAATTAAAACACATATTGCAGCATATTGATGATCACAATGATGAAAGACTTTGACAAGACAGTCATATCTGTTTTTTTAGTGCTTTAATCAGAGTTGTAAACTAAGCATTGGTTGTGTGGGCAAAATGAATAATCACTTGTCACATAGGAAATCAGGTGTTCAGTGTTTGCAAAGTGACATGCCTAAACATTACAGCTGTTGTAACTTTGCTTCTCTTCACCAGTGACCTGCAAGGCTACACCGCAATGGCCATATCTGTTGTCTGACTGCCACAAACACATGCTTACCAGATTCTGCAATGGTGCATCCAGCAGGTGCTTTGGCAGCCTTTAACAGTGCTGTAAGAGTGATTACATCAGACTTCGGCAACAAGCTGGTTGAAGATCCTTTACACAGGCTTCTCATCAGCACCATCATGTGTTTCTGTCACAAACAACTGACTATAACATAATACAATTGCTTAAGTTCATTTTGCTCAAGAGCTGTCTCTGAGGCTACAGTTAAACCAGTCTGTCAATACTAGCACTGCACATCCAGCAGAAAAGGTGTGGCAGCCTGTTCTGTCAGGACTCAGTTAGGGGATCATGAAAGGACAAACTTGACAAGGAGGTGAAAGCTGTTCCAATAGTTCCAAAGATTCTCTCAGAGGACCCAGCACTACGTGGAGTAAGTTGGCAGAAAAGACTTCAAGACTGGCTAAACAAAATCTCTGTGTATATATTAAGTAACTCATATATTCAAAACACTCTTCATGTGCTGAATACTTAATCTAACATATATTTGGGAACTACTGAAGTTTCTCTGGCAAAAACTCAAAAATGGCTTCACGGCTGGCGATGAGCGTTAGCGTGTACATAGCATGACCCCAGCAGATGACAATAGGCTTTTTCCGATGTCGACCTGTGCTTTCCAACAGAAGTTTAGCAATCAAATGTTTTAGTCTATTTATAGTTCAGAATGACCCACCCATCAGTGCGCAGTAACCTACATGCGACGACCATGCACCGGGGTGTGGGCAGGCTGGGCCCCAGGTTCGTCACATGGCCTAGCTGTAGTGGGTATGGGTTATTGTGACTGGCTGAGGCCAGCGGGCAGGCAACAGCTGCAGCAGCTGAAGATGCTGGAGCCGGATGACGTATAACAGAAGAAGAATGGCAGCAAAACGATAGACTGAATGCATCCCGCTCATTCTCAGGGATAGGCTATTGTACTGGTTCAAGTAGGCCTAAGGACTATCTTCGGAAAGGAGTTCACTGTCGTCGTCATTAACGCGTAGTCGGCTTGGACCGTAGCGTCGCTCTCGAGTGACTGCGACCAATGGCTTGCTCCACACAGTCGCAATGGAAACGTTGTTATCGTAGCAGAGTTGGTCAGTCCATTTGGTATGGGGTCGACCTGGTGGACGTTTCCATAAAGGGTCTGGGGGTCGACCAACCGATAGTAAAGGAGTTACATAGGTGTTATAAGCCTAGCTGAGTGCCTGCAAAGTGGGCACTAAGCTAGTATGCATACAATGCAATACATAGCTGATATTCTGCTAAAAATACAAAGATTGTCAAATACATAAAAAAATAACTACACATCGAAACACAACAAAATCCGCTATTAAATAAACTGCAACGGATGACGTGTCATCATTTACGATATAAAATTCACTGATGAGTAATTAGATATCTGAATTACATTTAATAAGACAGAAGTAACAGCAGTCAGTCCTACCTTGGTAATAGTACAATGTTCATGCTGCTGGCGAAGGCGCGCCAGCAGAAATTGTAGTATCACATTACTGGCTGCTACAACCTCACTGACATTTGACCGATTCACTGCAAAAAATATGTAAGTTTGACGTATGTCACCAACTACGACATCAGATTCCACAAACGTTCAGAAAAACAGCAACATGCAAAACAAACATGCAAACATATTTCAGTAATATGCCAAATGGTCCATGGAGCTGGATTTGGACAATAATTAATTTTTTTATAATTCGTACGATTTTTAAAACTTTATCTCAGAAATAAAGCTATAAATTTTGCTAAACACTACTTCTGTGAATACTGTATTACGTACAATGAAGCCGGTTAGAAAGAGATGATTCTCATAAAGTATACTATAGTTACAACAATTTGTCATCAGCTCTTTGCAGCTTACAATACATAAGGCTAGCAATATGAAGTTAGCTAAATGAATAAAAAAAACATTGCACTGATCTCCATTTCCTCATACTGAGCTTGCAGTAAGTTGTGGTCAGTGTGTCCCATTTTACATAAGCTTTTCCTATATGTAAAATACTAACACTACAATACTACATCTTATTGTAATTTTTAAACAAATTAAATTGCTTGGTGACAAAAGAAAAAGGTATAAACAAATTGCACAAGGCTGATATTCAACAGTGCATCACACTAACAACCTGCCAGTATGTCAGTCTGTGACTTTTAATCACTGTGCCATCATGCTTCGACATTATTCAACAATTATTCAAATTTTACTGAAACAGACCTACATTATACACGAAAAGCACTGACTACATTATGAATATTATAACATCTCATTTTTTCGAGGTAAAATATTGCATGTTACAAATAACACAACAGCAAAACAAGGACATATATACAGTATACATACATGAACAAATTCCAACACATATGTAGTGTGTTGCTAAAGCTACAAATGATGAGTAGAAAGGCTCCAAATCTTCATCGTGCTGTAGTATTTCTTGTTCTCTGAACAGACAACACACACATACGATACGAGATTCTATTTTAACGTGCGCTCGAAAGCCGACATAAGTCAGCTTAATCTACCGCACGGAACCGACAACTAAAAAAGTGTAAAAACGAAAAAAACTAAAAAGTAATGCATATCTATGTCTGTATATGTATATTATACACAATGAGCCACAGAAAAATATGTTCATAAGTACAGTGCACACACACACCCGTTTAACGGCCCTATGTCCATGACTACCGGGTAAGTAGGTACCAGAAAGGTAAAATCAATCTGTATTTTACTGAAGCAAGAGACAGTGACTGGCATCGGCATCAGCTGGGCCGTATACAAGTCTGTATCTCGCTCCAGACAGATAACCATGCCAGCACCCCACCACTCAGTTTTTTACAGGCCAGATGCCCTTCCTGCCGCCCAACCAACAGCATCAAAGCACTGAAGGCAAGTACAGTCAATGTACACATATTACGTCAAGGCAAGTGCCTGTCAAATGCCGTAAAAGATATTTACCGTCTGTGTGAACTGAATCTACATAATTTTCCGCCCACGGTCTATGGACGGAAAATATCGTATATGCACGTTCACACGGATGGAAAATAACACCAATCGTCAAAAGCTGTATGCAATCGACTGTTGCACTGCACACTGGGCAGCCAACAGTGCATAACGTGCACATCTACACCCATCTGCGTTAGGGTTAGCAACTTCAGACCTACATATGTGGCAACTGCATAGACAGCTAAACGGGGCAGGACAGGCCGGGTTTTAGACACGACAGTAAAACACAACAGACGAAACTTGATACCGGCTAAACTGAAACTAAGAGTTGCAGTAGTTTACATGGACAGAGAAAAAGAGAACGCTCCAAATTTGTACCTCTTGGTGATCAACGTGACGAGGTTGGGAATATTACTATTACTGAACGACGTCTGTGACGCGCTCAGAATAGCTTTGACACAGAATTTCCAATCTCCATCGTCATCTTTCGCCATCTTTAGATCAACATCTGCGCATGCGTGAAGACCCAAGATAAACAGAAGTGTTGCGCAGACGTGAGAACTATCTACTCGCGCAGTAACAATATCCGGTAATCGATACCCGGTAATCGATATTCAATAATCGATTACCATACTTTTATTATTTACCGTCAAACGCAGCTATCACAAGTTAACAACTGAATAACGAGCTACTATGTAAGACAGCACTATGCACTACAACAAAAATGTGCTATCTGTAGAAACCAATTACCCACAAATTAGCATATGGTGTGGTGCCGTTGCCGTAACTTGAATACTTGATTAATAATTTAATACAAACGGAAACAACGAACACACGCATACTTAAACATAGGAGGAACATGTACTTATTTTTTTTACAAATTTAATACATTTATCACTATTTTCAGTACCAATGCGTTGTGATTCCATACAGGAACGCGAGTGTCAGAGATGAGTTAACGTGAATTAGCACGTAATTTATGATCTCCGAGAAATTTGATCAAGATCTTGTAAATCTCAAGCTGCATTACTTCTATTCGTTGTGGATTTGTAAAGATAAAGGTAAAGGTAGCCAACACTCCGTTACCGAGCGTCGGGTCCGGAGGTGATTCTGGTTCTTCGCAGTCAGCCTGAAGGTGACGTGAGTCATAAACCTGGCGGTAGGCTGCCATTACTTTCCGCCAGGCCTGCAGTTACACCCGCAACCCTTAAGAAGGCTGCTACCAATTTGGCTGCTTGATGACGTCAGCATAAGGACTTGATTGGCTGCAGCGAAACTAGGACGTTTCGTGCTTAGCGAGTTCTGGACACACGTATTCCAATGGGGCTGTTCTGCTGTTCACGCTGGAGTTCAGTTCAGTTCGCGCGCTGCGTCGTGAACCCCCCCCCCATTTTTGTGACCCAATCCAACCCAACCCATCAGCTGACTGACCCAACCCAACCCGACCCAACCCATTACAACTAACAATGGAGCTTACAGTTTAGTAGTGACGTATTTTTTATACACAGGACTTATCTCGAACATGTAGTCAACCAAACATCAGCTTATTCGTGCTCTTTACTGATCATTATACGTAGTAAAACATGGAGGCAGTTTGAGCATTTGGTAGGCCTGTATATGCTGGATGAACTGTTTAGAGCGCTAGCACCTGTGGTACACTGACCTGGGCGGTGTGTACAGGGCAACCGACTCGAGTTTATCGCACGTTTTCGTCCACACGTGTCTGCGACTCCGCCTGTGTCAGCGCGCCGCACAATTCGCCAGGTAGATAGTCTCTATATAAGTGCTGGCGGGCCTGCAGATGATACAGTGTGCAGTGTTCAGTCTGGTGATTTGTTGTAAGTTCGTCGTGTCTTGTGTTTCTCAGCGGATAACAGGCATTCGAATTTAGAGTTGAGTCGGCGAAATGAGACAACGTGGCGGTGGATCAGGCGAACATTCGCCGCCTGCAGTCGATTTCTCGAAATTGGCTGTGATTGTAAACGTGCTGCTGCTGTTCGTAACCACTACAGGTAAGAATCGCGAGCACGTGTTCAACATCGCCGACACGCTTGCGTCCACCTGCATGAACCTGTTCAGATTCATAACGAACCTTACCTGCACATGTAGGCCTACGCGAAGAATCCCACACTGAACTCGTGCACATTTTACCGAGTTTTACATGTTCAAATAGCGGGTTTAATTTCTAAGCTTGAACTGCTGCGCCTAATTTTGACACTGCTGCATCTGTGGTAAGTCACAACGAAGGATGTAACTTATATGTGCGCTATAGAGA
>Ga0126333_1000239_pt1 | contig 10957 bp, 10 predicted proteins | sample InaspJWI54metaG_FD_94488 | JGI IMG/M metagenome (GOLD analysis project Ga0126333, IMG submission 94488) | Marine gutless worms symbiont microbial communities from Oahu, Hawaii - Inanidrilus sp. 2 OAHU.JWI-54 metaG | ecosystem: Host-associated > Annelida > Digestive system > Unclassified | place...
AACCGCTTTGGGGATAGAATTACCTATCCGACGGGTTTTGTGATTTTTGGCGAGCCGGGCACCAATGGACAGCATTCTTTTTATCAGCTACTCCATCAGGGAACCGAAGTTGTACCGCTGCAGTTTATTGGCTTCTTGGAAGGACATAACGGAAAGAATGCGGGCGCTGATACCTCAGGCAGCCAAAGACAGCTGAACGCTAATCTTGCGGCTCAGATTGCGGCCTTTGCCAGGGGAAGGAAAAATGAAAATAGCAATAAGAATTTTGAAGGCCGCAGACCGAGCACCCTCCTCTTAGCTCGAAAACTCAGTGCGCGAGTTCTTGGCGGTTTGCTCGCGCATTATGAGAACAAGGTGATGTTTCAGGGCTTTTGCTGGAATCTCAATTCCTTCGACCAAGAAGGCGTTCAGCTTGGCAAATCCTTAACAAAAGCCTTGCTCGGCGGAAATTCGGATGATGAGACGCTAAGCGCCTACTCCGAGATTCTGGAAATAACAGGATCCTAATGCGCGCGCTGGCGGCAGCGCCAAGAATGTCCAAACAGGAGGGACAGGATATCTCGAATCGAAAGAAATGCAGATGCGCGGTGAAAACTAGGCTGCCTTGCTGAGCCTAGCCAATCAGCGCCAAGAATGTCCAAACCCGGTCTATCGCCCCCATTACAGGCGGAGCTTCGCTCATCTCCCTCGCTCCTGAGCCCGATCTAAGGGCCCGGGGGTTCTACCGCCGATACTTCTTTTCATTTCCTTCCCCGAACTGGAAGATATCGCCGAATTTTGCTCCAAGGCTAAGGACCCTGTACTCAATCTTCTGGATGAGATGGTTGCCGAAATCCGCAACATAGACATTGCCAGCCGAATCAACGGCCACACCGGTGAGCCAGTTGAACTCTGCCTCGGCGCCGATGCCATCCGCATATCCCGCCGCGTTACTGCCTGCTAGGGTGCTAACCTCTCCCCCCGTTATCCTCCGAATGCGGTGGTTGTCTCTATCCGCCACATAGACATTATCATCCGAATCAACGGTCACGCCGTGAGCCAGTTGAATTCTGCCGCGGCGCCGATGCCATCCGCATATCTCCCCGCGTTACTGCCTGCTAGGGTGCTCACCACCCAAACCAGGGAAGTTGTAGGAGCCTTGCAGGTTGCCAAGAGGGTGCTTAGGGTTAGAACCAGGATTACATATCCATGGAATTTGTTCATTGTAGCCTCTGTATTGGCAGAGTATCTATCTTAAGTAGTTTAGATCTATTTGGCGGAATACCAGCTTTTTTTAGCCCCTGCCAAAAAAGTCGGCTTTTTCTACTAATCAGGCTGCTTACACTTCGAGGGCCGGGCTGCGAGATGAGGTATGGCGCTTAACAAGTTGCTGGCCAGCCGGGAAATTTGGGCGTGGATTGGGGCCTAGATTAGCATCGGCTGACGCGTCGATTCCAGTACATCTCGCCACAGGGGGCCCCTGCTGTTAACCTTCTTCCGCTGATATGTAGCCATTCGGATCGGTACGTGGACCAAGAAATTGCTCCATTGGCCTATAATGCAAGCGGTTCTGCCGGTCATGGCGGCATGTACCGCATTGGCGCCAAGACGCGCGCAGTAGTGGGAATCGGCAGGCCCGGCTGGGGTTGCCCGTATTATATAGCTTGGATCGATATACCTGATATTGGCTTCGCGGCCCCTGCCTAGCAGGTAGTCCCTGATTACCTCTTTCAGGAAGGGGCCTATATGCCCGTAAGTTTTGTCTTTCGAATTCAATAGACTTTGGCCGGCGCCCTCCGCAACTAGTATTACCGCATGGCCGCGCTTATCGAGCCTTTTTTCAAGTCTTCTCAGCAAACCGTTCTCACCTTCGATAACAAAGGGAACTTCGGGAATCAGGCAGAAATTCACATCGCTGGTGGACAATGTGGTATGGGCGGCAATGAATCCCGAATCTCGGCCCATCACCTGCACAAGGCCGATGCCATCGGGAGCGCTTTTAGCTTCGATGTGGGCGGCGCCCACGGCTTCTACCGCCTTTGCAACCGCGGTGTCAAACCCGAAGGATCTTTGAACGAACATGATGTCGTTGTCTATTGTTTTGGGCACTCCCACACAGGATATTTTCAGATCGCGCCTCTCGATTTCCTCCGTTATTTCGAGGCTGGCTCTCTGGGTTCCATCGCCGCCGATGGTGAATAGCACATTGATGTTCATTCTCTCGAGCGCATCAACGATGGGTTCCACCTCGCCATGGCCCCGCGACGATCCAAGAAAGGATCCGCCCAGGTTGTGTATGTCGTCGACTATGTCCGGATTGAGTCGGCGGGGAGATAACTTGAACTCCGGACGAAAGCCGCGAAATCCATATTTGATTCCGCTAATCCTTTCAACTCCATAGAAATACCAGAGAGTTCTGGTTAGAGCGCGGATTACGTCGTTGAGTCCCGGACAAAGTCCCCCGCATGTTACTATAGCGGCGTGGCAGTGGCTGGGTACAAAGTAAATCTTCTCGCGTGGGCCGGCCTCTTCCAGCATCCAGGCGGGATCGTATTCGTGCCCTACCGTGGCCGCGTCCGTGGTGCTGCTGCGAAGTATGTACTGGTCGTCGCGGGCAAAATTGGCAATAGTATCGTCCAATTCGGTAGAAGGCAGTTTTGGAGAAGGAATTTTGCACGGACCAAGGGTTGCAATGCTGAAATTGTACTCGGATGTCTCTTTCATAGTGTGAATATGTCGAAGAACGGGCACTTGTGCAAGCACTTGGAACACTACAAACTGGGGCCTAGTTAGCTGCCTTAGGATGCTCATCAGAATTGTACCGCGCCGCGAGCGCTGCGCCCCTTTTCGGCTTAGCCGGAGAACGACATGCGAGCTATGAGCGGGCTGTGGAGAATGCGAATGAAGATATTGGTTGTAGGCGGGGCCGGCTACATCGGCAGCCATGTAAGTTATGCGCTTGCGGACAGGGGAGATGAGGTTGCCATACTCGATAATTTCCGCTCCGGAAATCGCAGGAACTGCCCTAAGAGCGCCAGGATAATTGAATGCGATATAATGGATAGGCTGCGCCTCGATGCGGTTCTATCCGATGGATGGGATGCTGTTGTACATCTGGCGGCGCTGAAAGCCGCCGGAGAATCCATGGAACGCCCGGGCGAATACGCTCTGAACAACATCTGCGGAACTATAAATCTTCTTAATTCAATGCTGAAGGCCGAATCCCCTCCCCTGGTTTTCTCTTCTACCGCTGCTATTTTCGGTGAGCCTATTCGCCTGCCCATCGATGAGAATCACCCAAAACAGCCTCTGAATTTTTATGGTTTCACGAAGTTGGAAATCGAAAACCTCTTGGATTGGTATGGCAGATTGAAGGGATTCCGATCGGTATCGCTTCGATACTTCAATGCCGCGGGATATGACGGACGCATAATCGAACCGGAAAAAGACCCTCAGAACCTCTTGCCTGTTTTGATGGAGGCGGCCTCTGGAATTAGGGATGGCGTAACCATCTATGGCGATAACTATGACACCGCCGATGGAACCTGTGTGCGAGATTATATCCACGTTAGCGATTTGGCCGACGCGCATGTGCTGGCAATCGACTATCTAGTTCGGGGCGGCGCGAATGCCAAGGTTAACCTGGGCAGTGAAGTGGGAATCAGCGTCGCACACATGGTGAGGGAGGCAATTCGCATTACGGGCATCGAATTCCCCCATGTTGCCGGAGAAAAACGCCCTGGCGATCCGGCAATACTTATCGCAAGTTCAGCTCTGGCAGAGCAGTTATTCGGCTGGAAGACGCGGCGAAGCAGCGTAGAGGCCCTAATTAGCAGTACCTGGCGGATATACAAGAACAGGCGGCGTGGTGGGCGCTAAGCATCCTAAGCTGAAATCGGATTCTCATATCCTGAGGCTTCAAATCAAGCAGCGCGCAAGTTGGAAAGGGCAAAGCCAAATCTGATAGCTTTCGGAGCCTTGATTCCCTTAAAGGATATTGCATAAGAACAAGGCTGGTAGTTACACTCGGGCGTATCATTTTTTCTGGAGAAAATCATATGCTTGCCAAGAACATAAGCGAATTAATAGGGAAGACGCCCCTTGTAAGGCTAAATAGGGTGATTGCGCCCGGTGGCGGTGAAATCTATCTCAAACTCGAATCCTTTAATCCAATGGGCAGCGTTAAAGACCGCATAGGACTCGGAATGATTCAAGATGCCGAAGAGAGGGGCTTAATCGGTCCCGATACCCTTATCGTGGAACCAACCAGCGGGAATACCGGAATAGCCCTGGCCTTTATTTGCGCGGAGAGGGGATATAAGCTTGCCCTAACGATGCCGGAATCGATGAGCATGGAGAGACGTAGAATACTGACAACCCTGGGCGCGACTCTGCATCTCACACCCGCCCAAGAGGGAATGGGCGGCGCAATACGGCGGGCGGAGGAGATGATTGAAAGCTCTCCTTCGGCGATCGGTTTAAGGCAGTTCGACAACCCGGCAAATCCTGATTTTCACGAAAGAACAACAGGGCCGGAAATTTGGCAAGATTTAGAAGGCAGGGTAGATATTCTTATCGCCGGCGTTGGCACGGGCGGAACTATAACAGGCGCGACAAGATATCTTAGAAAGAAAAATCCGCGTTTACAGGCAATCGCCGTCGAACCTGAAACTTCTCCCGTTCTATCCGGCGGCAAACGCGGCCCTCATAAGATACAGGGCATTGGCGCGGGCTTTGTTCCCGGCGTGATGGACACCAAACTACTGGATGAGATAATTACAATCAATGAAGAAGAATCCGGCAATACCGCGAGGCGCCTGGCCAAGGAAGAAGGAATTTTTGTGGGAATATCGGCCGGCGGAAATGTAGCGGCGGCATTGAAAATTGCAGCCAGAAGCGAAAACAAAGGCAAAATCATCGTTACGATCGGCTGCGATACCGGTGAACGTTATCTCAGCACATGGTTATTTAAGGAGAATGAAAACAAATGAAATTTGCAACTACGGCGATACATGGGGGCTGGGATAGAAAGAATTCCGTGCGGGCTGTGCCTATTAACCGCACCGTTTCATATAATTTCAGAGACACCGAGCATGCCGCAAATCTTTTTGCGCTGAAAGAGCTCGGCCATATTTACACTAGGCTGAATAATCCGACTCAAGATGTATTGGAGGCTAGACTTGCGGAACTAGAGGGCGGAACAGGTGCTCTGGCCATATCGTCGGGTACGGCCGCCATATTCAACAGCATTGTCAATGTAGCAAAATGTGGGGATGAAATTGTCTCCTCCTCGGAGCTCTATGGAGGCACCTACACCCAGTTCAAGGACATACTGCCGCAATTTGGCATTACGGTAAGATATGTCGATCCTCACGATACTTCAGCCTGGAAGAACGCGGCTAACGAAAAAACTCGAGCCTTCTATTATGAAACTATTGGAAACCCCTCTCTGCGGGTACCCGATTTTGAAGCCATCAAGAGAGTTGCAAACGATGTTCATGTGCCAGTGATTGTCGATGCTACTTTTACTACCCCCTATCTGCTAAACTGCATTGAAAACGGAGCGGATGTTGTAATTCACTCACTAACCAAATGGATTGGCGGACACGGAACCGGCGTTGGAGGCGCGGTAGTCGATGCCGGCTCCTTCGACTGGACGGATCCGAAATTTGCCACTTTCAATGAACCCGATACCGGGTATCATGGTCTGCGCTATGCGCACGATCTTGGCGACCTATCCGCGATTGCCTTTGTCTTGCGAATGAGACTGGTGCAGCTTAGAAATCTCGGCGCATGTCTTAGCCCCGACAACGTGTGGATTTTTCTCCAAGGGCTTGAGACTCTGGCCCTGAGAATGGAGCGCCATTCCGTCAATGCCCAGAGAGTCGCGGAATTCCTGCTAACTCGGCCCGAAGTTGCGTGGGTTCGATATCCGGGCTTGCAGAAGAATAATAGCAACTACCAAACGGCATCGCGATATCTGAAAAAGGGCTTTGGAGGGATGATTGTCTTTGGCCTTGAGGGCGACCGGGAAGCCGGGAAGAAATTTATTGAATCCCTTGAACTCTTCAGTCATGTCGCGAACGTTGGAGACGCCAAGAGCCTGGCGATTCATTCCGCTTCGACAACTCATTCGCAGCTGAGCGAGGCCGATCTTCTTGCAGCCGGCGTGGAGCAGGATATGGTCCGGCTGTCGGTAGGAATCGAAGACATGGACGATATAATTGAAGATTTAGAGAAAGCATTGTCAGCCGTTTAGTTCAAAATTGTATACTGTAGTGGATGGGATTTCAAAGCGGTCCGATTCTTGACGATCTTGACGAGTATGTTCGCCGATTGGAGGGCATCCGAGAAACGGTGTTCTCCACAATGGTAATGGTGAACGAGATACCCTCGCCTACCTTCAAAGAACTAAATAGGGCAAGATTTCTTGTTGATAGGTTTAGTGAACTCGAGATGCTAAACGCTTCCATAGACGAGAAGGGAAATGCGATTGGGATTTTGCCGGGGCGGGTAGGCGATAGCGACATCTTAGTTACGGCTCATCTGGACTCGTTGTTCGATAGCACAATCGACCATACGGTAACACTCGAACCCAATCTGGCAATTGGCCCCGGAATTGGCGATAACAGTCTCGGGGTAGCCGTGTTGGGAACCCTGCCCCTTATATTGAAGTGCATCGAACTGGAGTTCGATTCGAATCTAGTCTTACTTGGCAGTACTCGCAGCCTTGGAGAGGGCAATCTTGAAGGCATCAGGTTTGTACTAAACAACTACAGGCGTCCCTTTGCTTCCGCGCTTTGCTTAGAAGGAATCAAGATTGGGCGTTTGAGTTTTTCTTCAATCGGAATGCTTCGAGGGGAAATCAGCTACAAGATTCCAGAACTCTACGACTGGACTAAGTTCAACTCGGTGGGAGCAATCGTGGATATGAACGATATGATTAATCGAATCCTTGAAATTCCGCTGCCGAGAAAACCGAAATCTACGATTGTTCTTGGTCAGATGGAAGCCGGCACTTCGTATAACACACTACCCACAAAGGCGCGGCTGCGCTTTGAGATTCGAAGCGAATCCGATGCGATCGTATCCAGCCTGGCCTCTAGGATAAACTACCTGGCTGAGGAGATGACATCGAAAACAGGCGCGCTTGTACAGTTCAAAAAAATCGCGCTTAGGAAATCCGGCGGAACTGAATTCTCTCACCCTCTGAATACCATAGGCAGGGAAATTTTGAATCGGCTTGGCATATCGCCGCGAATCACTCCCAGCACCTCCGAGGTTGCCGCACTAATCGACAAGGATATACCAGCGATAACCATTGGCTTAACGGACGGCGAAAACAGTGGGAATATCGAAGAATCGGTGTTTATCGAGCCGATAAGCAAGGGCCTGGCCCAGCTTGCCGGTTTACTGCGGGCCATCGATGAGAAATGCTTCAATGGGTATTAACGACTGGATAAGGGAAAACACCTATCATCATTCGATTTTCGCCGATCTGAAAAATTTGGTTGAGCAGAAAGAGGCCTCGGGTTTAACCGTTTCTCTTTGCATCCCCACCCTCAACGAGGAGAGGACAATAGGGAAGGAGGTTGTGATATTCAAATCCGAGTTGATGAACCGTTATCCTCTTCTGGATGAGATAGCGGTTGTGGACTCCGGGTCTGCCGATCGCACCTTGGAGGTGGCGTCCAGTTTTGGAGCAGACACCTACTTGTCGGCGGAAATTCTGCCCGAGGAGGGCTCGAGAACGGGCAAGGGCGAGAACCTTTGGAAGGCAATTTACCAACTAAAAGGCGATATCATTGTTTATATAGACGCGGACATAAAAAACATTCATCCCAGATTCGTTTATGGGCTGATTGGTCCCTTAATCCTTAGACCGGAAGTGAGCTATGTCAAGGCATTTTATGACAGACCCCTAGCCTTCTCGGATAGTATCCGGCCCTCGGGTGGAGGCAGGGTAACGGAAATTCTGACACGTCCACTCTTTAGTATCTTCTTCCCGGAATTGACTGCAATTATTCAGCCCCTCTCCGGCGAGTACGCCGTTAGACGCAGTGTGCTCGAGGCTATTTCATTCCCGGTTGGATATGGAGTAGAGACTAGCCATCTAATTGATGTTTATCAGACACATGGCATGAAAGCCTTCGCGCAAACCGATTTGGACCAGCGAGTCCATAGAAATCAGGAAACAAGAGACCTAGGCAAGATGTCTTTCGGAATCATGCAAACCTTTCTAAGACGCTTGCGCAAATATGAAATCATACGCAGCGATAGCAGCTATCCAACCACTTTGAGGCAGTTCCAAGCCCATGATGATTTATATGAAACCATTGAATGGAACATCCCCGAGCATGAAAGGCCTCCGATGATAACAATTCCCGCATACCGCGAAGCACAGGGTTTATCAGCCAACTAAGTAGTCAGCGCTTCAGATACTTATCCGGTACAATGCCGGCGCCCTGACGAAGAATTCGAGGAAGCCTCGCTGTTACATCAACCACTGTAGATGGCCTGCGGGCAGTAAAAACGCCTGAATCCTCTACGAGAGAGACAAAGTTGCCAAATACACGCTCGATTTCCGTTGGATCGTTCATCGGAGCCTCACCGCTTCGATTGACGCTAGTGGAATAGAGATTGAATCCCAACTTGCTAATCAGCCTTTGGGTGTACTTATCTTCCGGAACTCTGAACGATGCGGTTTCACCGGCGCCTAGCTTGAAAATGAATGTAAAGGGACCGGGCCAAAGATTCAGGATATCCGAATTTGGTAAGATAGCGCCTAGTTTCTCAAGCGCCCTCACGCTGGGTATCAGCTGAAGGAGGGGCTTTCTGAGCTTCCTAGCCTTAATCCTGTGTAGCTGCGAAACTGTATCTGGCGCCTTTCCAACAAATCCATAAATCGTGTCCGATGCCATTACCACTATCCTTCCGGCTCGTAGATTCGCTAACAGCAGCTTAAGGCAAGCATCACTCCGCCGAAGCAGCATGCCTGAAATTCCGATTCACTAGGGATAGAAACAGCATTAGCAATCCCGCGGCGAGAGCGATTATCTTGAGCGTATTCTGATTCGAAGGTCTAGGCGGCTTCAGATACAGTACATTGCCCGTTTCAAGCACCGTTCTCGCCGACTCTAGATTTTGAATGTGAATCACTCCCTCATAATCACGATAGAAACCCAGCGCCCGGGCCTCGATAATCACTGATTCCGGATCGCTTCGCAACGCCTCAAGTTTCGCGGTGAGTTGTAATTGCCTTTCCTCAAGGTTCTCAACATTTTCAAGCAGCAATCGAGTTCGAGCCCGGCTTGAGGCTGTTACGCCTACCCCGGCTGCGCCAAAAAACAGAGATAAAAGAGCATTAGTCAAAAAAGCGACATAGCACGCACCGACAATGGCCGACCATTTCACACCATGATTGACGGCTGATTTCATGCAATCCTTGAGGCTCTATTCATCAGACTCAGGGTTGTGATATCATGGCTTGTCTAAATGAGAATTATCTCAATCCGTGAACGAATTTCGACGATAATCGAAGAGCAATTTGCTGCCTTTCGGGAGTGATTGATATGTCCACAGACAAAAAACAGCAAGTAGAGAAAACCCTAAAGCGATACGGCGTTTGGGTTAAGGCCGGTCCCTGGGAAGTTGACGAAGGCGCTGACTTTGAACTCATGGATATCGACGATTCGAACAATGGCGAACTGCAGATAACCGAGGAAGAGGAGAGACTCCTTGGCAAGCTAGAAACGGGCCCATATGCAGACGAATCTACCGATGTATTGGAAACTCATGCGCCTAAGGGTGGCGGTGTCGATTTGAAAGCCCCGAATAAGCTTAATCGAATAGAAGAAAAGCTAGACGCCCTGAAGGATGAGATTCGCAATCTGAAAGATGAGATAAGCGAACTAAGGCTGCCCTCGGAAACGCGAAGCTCCGAAAGTTCTGGAGGATACTTCGAGGATGAGGACGATGAGACTATCGCGCTAACCGATGATGAGCTGGTGAACATTCTTGATTCCGCCGATATGACCGACGAAACTGCAGACAAAGAGACGGTAGAAGAAGCACAGACTGTCGATTCAGATATCCTTCCGAAATCCGATAGTACAAGCGGGTTGGATAGGTCTGATGATGCCGCAATGGAAGCTCCGGAAATCGAACAAGAGACAGCAGAGCGCCTAGACTCGGGAGATGAGTCTATCATCAACCTGGATGAAATCGAAAATCTACCCGATGAAGATGAGGATTTCGAAGATTTTGAGGAGATTTCGGATATAGAATTATCAGAGACAGATGTTACGGAAGATGCGCTTATTGAAAAATCGGTAGAATCCCGAGATGAGGAAATGGAGGTTGGGGATTCGTCCGGCGCAATTGAAACAGCTGAAAGCGAAGTATTTGATGAGGGCGAAGAAGTTGAAATTAGGCTGGATGAAGAAGAGAAGGACTCGGGGGATGAGCGCGAAGCTCACGACGCCGATATTGAAGAGATTTCTTTAGGCGAATTCGGTTTCGAAGCTCAGGACGAAGGCGCTGACACCGTGAGTAATCTAGCAGATAAGACACAGGATGAATTACCGGACATTGAGAACATAATTTCCGATGAGATAGATACTGTTCCCGCGGCCGAAAGCGGCGAGACTGAAGAGACCAACCATGCTGATTCTTCCGGCGGGGAAGAGGCTAAGGTTATTGAGCTTTCGGATATAGGCGTTGGAGACATGATGTCCGATGAATCGGATATTGAATCCGCTGATAGAATCGAGTTAGATGAGAACGAAGAAAAAAAATTCGTAGGAATTGAACTGCCGTCCGAATCCACAGATGAAATAGCCGATCTGGATATGGCCGAACTCGATGACGCCGAAAAAACAACCGAGTCCACAGATGAAATAGCCGATCTGAATATAGCCGAACTCGATGACGCCGAAAAAACAACCGAGTCCACAGATGAAATAGCCGATCTGGATAT
>Ga0126333_1000240_pt1 | contig 10947 bp, 10 predicted proteins | sample InaspJWI54metaG_FD_94488 | JGI IMG/M metagenome (GOLD analysis project Ga0126333, IMG submission 94488) | Marine gutless worms symbiont microbial communities from Oahu, Hawaii - Inanidrilus sp. 2 OAHU.JWI-54 metaG | ecosystem: Host-associated > Annelida > Digestive system > Unclassified | place...
AGTGACTGTAAACGTTGTCATAGTGGCCTCCTTTTTTAAGGTTATGAGGCCTTTATAACCGTGCCTTGTGACAAATACGGTCACAGTTCGGCACTACTGGAGTTTTTTAGAGAACCGTATTAATGATTTTGGACGTTTCTTCACTAGCGGTGGAGATGTCCGCCATAGAACTGGTCAGGCGTCCCATGGAGTCGTTGGCCGACCCGACGATTTTGGTGGTCTTCTGCATTAGACCATCGGCCTGGCCGGCATTGTCCGCGTTTTGCTTGGTCATGGATGACATTTCTTCTAATGAAGCCGAGGTCTCTTCGATAGCGGCCGCCTGTTCCGTGGCACCTTTGGCCAGTTGTTGGCTCGCGGACGCGATGTGTTCTGATGTCGAGGCGACATGTCCGGCGCCGTTACTTAAAACAGCAATCGCCGATGTGATCGGTTTCACGACGGTACGGGAGAGGAAGAAGATAAACAACAGGCAAAGCACGATCATCGCCGGAACCAACATTTGAATCGAAAGCTTGGCCATATTGGCCAGGGGCGCATCCAGGGCGTCACCCTCGAAATTGGAAGCGACAATAATCCAATCTTGCGGTGCATAGTGCCGATACACGGCCACTTTATAGGTATTGGTTTTGGGGGACAGGTACCTGAGATATCCAGAGCGCGCATTGATAATATGCTTGATATGCGGCTTATTCTTCCAATTCTGGCCCTGTGCTTTTTTATGAACGACAAGTTCACCCTTCGTGTTGACAACGAACAGGAATCCGGTCCGACCAATTTTTAGGTCTTTGTTAAACACGGTTTGCAATTTTTTAATATCCAACGCCGGGCTAATCCGGATCAGATGATAGGCTGTGTTTACCGTATCCTCTAAATCATTCCTGGTTATGTCCTGGATCTCGCGTGTTGTTACCATCCGGTTCGTTGTGATAATCACGGCCGAACTCAGCAAGATCGCTATCAGCATAAATAGAATGAGTTTCTTTTTAATGGACATGTCTCTGACCTTCAGTTTTGGAAATTCTTAATTGCCGGTACTAGTTTCAATGCAAGCTAATCTCAGCTTACCTGTTTACGGGCCCCGACCTCACCGGCTTTTTAGGTCTGATCACTGGGCGCAGACCGTTACACCGCTTATCATCACAAGCGACGCAATCTAGCGCTGTAAAGCCGGGGCCGTTAATATTGAAACCGGTCTTTAAAAGTCGCCGAAATCATCGCTGTCCAGGGGAATGATATCCTCTGGATTTTGTTTGGTGGCACCGGTCAGCATTTTGACCGACGACGGCTTCGGATCGGCAGCCGGCGCCGGCTCTTTCGGCGTCTCATCGAGGTCACTCGAATTTTTGCCCGTCTGACCAGCGGCACCCGACAGTGCTTTAAGTTCACCCACGATACTGCGCATCTGTTCGGCCTGGGCACTCATTTCCTCGGAGGCGGAGGCCGACTCTTCGGCGCTGGCGGCGTTTTGCTGGACAACCTTGTCCATTTCCACCACGGCCCGGTTTACCTGCTCGATTCCGTCAGCCTGCTCACCGGAGGCGGCGGCGATTTCACTGACAAGCTCACCAACCTTGGACGCACTTTCGGAGACCTGGGAAAAAGCATCATTGGTCGTTTCTACCAGGTTCGAGCCTTCGCCGATTTTTTTAACCGTATCTTCAATCAGAACAGCCGTGTCTTTGGCGGCATCGGCCGCGCGCATGGCCAGGTTGCGTACTTCGTCCGCCACCACGGCAAAACCGGCCCCGGCTTCACCTGCGCGAGCCGCTTCGACCGCTGCGTTGAGGGCCAGCAGGTTGGTTTGAAAGGCAATCTCATCGATGGTTTTGATGATCTTGGAAGTTTCTTCACTGGCTTTGGAAATATCCGCCATAGAGGTGGTCAAGCGTCCCATGGAGTCGTTGGCCGTGGTAACCACATCCGCCGCTTCCTTCATCAGACCGTCCGCCTGGCCGGCATTGTCGGCGTTCTGTTTGGTCATGGATGACATCTCTTCCAGGGAAGCGGAAGTCTCTTCGATGGAGGCCGCCTGCTCACTGGTACCGGCCGCCAGTTGCTGGCTGGAAGAAGAGACCTGGCCGGAGGCGGAAGCCACCTGTTCGGCGCCTTCGTTCAGACTTGAGATTGCCCGGTTCAACGGCTTGGTGATCGAGCGGACTGAAAAGAATGATAGAATAATGCCGGCAACCACGATGATACCGCAAAAGATATAGGCAAACATGATGGTGGCCTTGGCATGGTGATCGGTGTTTTCCACCCTGGTCTCGACAATGGTGTGGATCTCTTTGAGAATGTTGTGGGCCCGTTCTTCTATTTCGTGGGCAGCCTTGCGCATGCCGGGATATTCTTTTTTCATGCCGCCGATGTTATCGGCCAGCTGGGCAAAAACGGTTACATACCCCTTGGCGTGCTTGACCAGATCCTGGCCTGCCGAGGAGTCAAAGTTCCCGCTGTTAATGGCCTTTTCAATTTTAGCAAGCACCTTTTTTGATTTGGCTACGTACTTGTTGTCTTCCCGCAGGATGAAATCCTTTTCGTGGCGCCGCATCATGAGATAGTGGACCATTAAGCTGTCGGAGCCGATGGCCTTGATCGCCGTTTCCATGCCGTGGGCTTCCTTGCGCAGGGCCCCCCGGATCCCGGTGTCTTTATCGCCCTGGGCTTTGATCAGGGTGACGATGTTGCCGAAACCCTTTTCATAGGCCACCAGGTTGGTTTCAATTTTTTTGCTTTCCTCGGCTAGCTGACTCAGGCCTAACGCACCTGTCTTGCCGGCCAGTTCCTGAGCCTGATGATGAAGTTTGGCAACGGATTTGTCCATTTTACCAAGGTACTTATCGAGCTTGCGGGCGATGTAATCCTTTTCATGCCGCCGGATGGTCAAAAGGGTGATTTCAATTTCTTTGGCAGCTTCCCCGATGGGCTGATAGGCTTTGACGAGATTGTTGTATTCATGGGTGACACCTTTGAGTTGATACATGCCACCGCCACTGAGGATCAGGACAAACAGAATCATTAATCCGAATGCGGTATAAAGTCTTTTTCCGATGGTTAGATTTTTCATTTTTTCTCCTTTCAGATATGTTTTGCGATATATTCGTTTAATTTCCTATTGTTTTAAGCTGCTTGTTTCAGAGCTTCGATCTCCTGCTCGTTCAGAACTTTATCGATATCTAGCAGGATCTTGATGCCGCCATCCATTTTGGCCATTCCCAAGATATAGGTGGTATCCACTTGGGTCCCGAAGGTGGGCGTGTGCTCGATATCCTCAGCTTGGATATTCAGAACTTCGGAAACCGAATCGACGACGATGCCAATGAGTACGGTTCCGTTCGCACCTGTGATTTCCACGACGATAATACAGGTCCGCTCGTTATACGTTTTTTCTTCCATCCCAAAACGCAGGCGCAGGTCAATCACGGGAATCACTTTGCCCCGCAGATTGATGACACCCTTCACAAAATCGGGGGTTTGCGGAACGGTGGTAACCGGCATCATCCCGATAATTTCCTTGATCTTCAGGATGCCGATCCCGTATTCTTCCCCGGCCATACTGAACGTCAGGTATTTTCCTTTGCGCGCCGTCATTTGCTTAACGGCTTGATCGATGGTTGTTGCTGCTTCTGTCATTTTAAGTCTCCTCGTCTGATCATTTTTATGGTTCCGTATTCAACAGATTGATAGCTTAAATCGGTGCATATGCGGGTGTCGCTTCGGTGCGCGTACGGATATGCTCCAGGATACTGGCAACGTCTTCAAAATCTCCGCCACTATGGCAGATGGTGATGGGGCTCAGGGCATAAGCCCGCTGCATGGTTTCCGGATCTGTTTCCGGAAAAATCAGGATCGATTTCAGATTGTGAATGAATTTGTTTTCCAGCAGCTGGAGCAATTCCCTTTGATTCCCCAGCAGGATTAGGGCCGCATCCGGCCGGGTGCCGTTACTGGGCAGGACGCGTCCAACATTTTCCAAAGCGGTATACTGGATGACATTGAATCGCTCCAGGTTGCCCTTTAACACCTCTTTCAATTGCACCCGGGACTCCGCATGCGGTGATAAATATAAATGAAGCTGCATTTTCCATCCTTTCATACAAATCTAGATTATAAGGTACTCGCAGATTGCTAAGCACAGGGCGTGCCATTTGGGGCAACATTTTATTAGCTGTTTAATTACAGGGTGTTAGATCGATGGTTGGTTGTGCTGTGCAGGGGCAGTCCTGCCACACAGGACCTATGCGTCCTGCCGGGCAGGACCCTCGCCGTTAGTAAAAGTCATGCGGGGGATGTTATTTCGATTCGCGAAAACGGGGTGTATCGTATTTTTTAAGCAGGGCCAACAGTCGCGATTTGGATAAACCGGAAATCTCACAGGCCTGTTTTATACTGCCGCGGGTACGACGCATGAGGGCAATCAGGTATGTTTTTTCCGCCGTTGCCAGCAGGGCGTCTCTATATTCCCGAATTGGAAGCAGATTTCCATTTGAATCCTGCAAATCATTTGGCGTTTCGGCGGTTGTGTCTGGTTCGCCAAGTTGACCCCTGATCTGCGGCAGGCGGATTGTTGGGGGGAGATGGATCGGATGCAGGGTTGGGCTGTCGCCGACGGCCGACAGCGCATGGTCCAGGGCATTGAATAGTTCCCGAACATTACCGGGCCAGTCATAGGCCATCAGGGCTTCATATAGGTCCGGTGAACAGCCTTTCAAAGCATGCCCTCCAGTGGTGGCACTGTATTGGTTGAGATGGTGCAGCGTGAGGCCCACTATGTCCGAGCGTCGCTCACGCAATGCCGGCAGATGGATGGATAGAGAGCGAAGCCGGTATAACAGGTCCCGCCTGAAGTTGTTCCCGTCGATCATTCGGTCGAGATCTCGGTTCGTGGCTGCTATGAGGCGAAAGTCACTGTGTACCTCCCGTGTGCCGCCAACCGGGCGAAACCGATGTTCCTGCAAGACTCTTAAAAATTTCCTTTGCATGGCCGGCGGCAACTCACCCACTTCGTCCAGAAAAAGCGTTCCACTTTCAGCCTGCTTGATCAGGCCCACGCGTTTTTCGGTGGCCCCGGTGAAGGCCCCTTTCTCATGTCCAAACAGAGAGCTTTCAATCAAAGACTCCGGCAGGGAGGCGCAATCGACTACGATGAAAGGCCCATCTGTGCGGGTGCTGTTTTTATGAATTGCCCTCGCGGTAACCTCTTTTCCTGTCCCGGTTTCACCGGTAATCAAGACGCTGATGTCATTGGCGGCTGCCTGGGCGACCAGTTCCAGGGCGGTTTTAAGCGCCGGAGATTCACCCACAATACCTTCCCGGGCCAACACCCTTGGCATTTGCACCGCCTGTTTTTCATCGCGGTACTCGAGGGCCCGGGTTATGGACAAGATTACCTCGTTCGTATTCGGCGGTTTGGGAATGAAATCCCAGGCGCCATACTTAAAGGCCAGTTCGGCGCCTTCGATGTTGCCGGTGCCGGTAATGATAATCACCTCGGGGGATGAAGGGGCTGATCGAATATCAGCCAGAGAAGATAGCCCGCTGCCATCCGGGAGTTCCAGGTCAAGCAGGACAAGATCGAAATCACCGGACCGGCTTTTGGCCAGGGCATCGCTTATACTGTGGGCCATAACACCCATGTGCCCCTGTTTTTCGATCAATTTGGTCAGAAACAGGCACAACTGCCGGTCGTCATCAACGATCAGGAGCTTAGCCATTTTTCGATTTCACCTCGTGGTAAAGTTTCTTGACGTGTGTATTTATGAACCGGCAGTAAAGGTCCTTGTCTATGTAGGCAACAATCTCCGGAAGCCGTTCGCATAGCTGTTTCGACAAGCTGTCATTGTATTCCCTTGCCTGTAGATCATTGGCAGGCGTTGCGTCGGTCGTTTTTTGCTTTAATTCGTCCACTTGTCTTTTTCGGCCCAAGAGATGATGGGGAATTGGTGCCGCCTTTACGCCCATAGGCTTGAGTTAAACTATAACCATTCAAAATAGCAGAATTTTGAGAAAACACAAGCTGTGCTTGAATATTGGATACCATGGTTGCATGATATTGACCGAGGGGGATTTAGCGGCTGTTTTTTGTTCCGGCGAGATGTTTGGGAAAGGTTGGGTTTTCCATGCCGGGCAGTTGTCAGTTTGAGACGCCTGCATCGCCCAAAACAAATCCGGCGATCATATCAGCCAGACCATCAGCCAGCTGATCTTCCGGTATTGGGGAACCGACAATCTTGGCTGTGAGGGCCACGTTTTCGACGGCATTATGGATGACCATAGCCGCTGCCTGGGGATTGCTTATGTGGTCCAGGCGATGCATGTTTTTTTCTAGGACATATTGGATCTGATCGATTTCCCGTTCCCGTTCACGATCGAAAATTCGCTTGATAGCCGGATCCGAATAACGCAAGGCGTGGGTCTGACGATGGAAATCCGGTGAGATTTCATAGGCCTCGAACACACTGTCCAGGATGGCGCGAATCTTATCCCGATCGATTTCATTCACGTTAAAACCATCCAAGCTGCGCCAGATCGTCCGGAAGTGTATTTCCAGATAATCTTCCAGCATTTCCAGCAAAAGGGCCTTCTTGTTTTTGAAATAGGCATAAAAGCTGCCATTGGCTACCCCGGCTTTCTGGGCAATCTCCCGGGCAGTTGTGCCGTGCACCCCCTTGCTGGCGAATAATTTATAGGCTGCTTTTATAATCCGTTGCTTGGTCTTGATACCGCGTTGCTGTTTGGGTTCTCTGACGCCTTGCATGCCGACCTCTCGTAAAAATGAATAGACACTTTGGACTGTAACGGGTTACTGCGCGGTTTTCAAGAAAAATTATAATAATATGATAATAAAATCATAAAAATTTTATAACAAACTAAAAATTATTTATATTTTTTTCTTTACAAATATGACTTTTATGTCATATAACGAATTTCGTTCAGGGGCCCCACGCCTTCAACGCTCTCCCGCGCGCCTGCTTCTGCTCCCCTGATAACCTTGATGTATACGTGCCTGGCAGCCCAATCGCACGATCTAACTTTAGCGGCAGGAGACCCCATGAAAGCATTACAGTTCGACGTCAATACCTGGAAATTCATAGCGGCCAAAACTCTGAAGCCCGTTATGGGCAACAGTGTTTTCTTCAAAGGCCCGTTCAAAACCACGGAACTGGTTGAAATTCCAGAACCGACATTGCCCACCGAAGAGTGGGTGAAAATCCAGACGATATATTGCGGTTTCTGTGGCAGTGACTTGAATCTGATGCTTCTGCACGACTCGCCCACGGCGTCACCCTTTACATCCTTCCCCTGCATAACCGGTCACGAAATCGTAGGGGAAGTGGTCGAAACCGGTTCCGCGGTGCAGGGCTTCAGTCCCGGTGATAAGGTGGCGGTTAATCCCAGCCTGGGATGTGCAACACGCGGAATTGTGCCCGCATGCCCCAGCTGTGCGGCCGGTAGGTCCTCCAATTGCGAAAATTTGGCCGAGGGCAATCTACCGCCAGGCATGTTTATCGGCATAAACAGTAAAGTGAACGGCGGGTTTGCCCCCTACCTGGTGGCCCACCACAGCCAGCTGTTCAAAATTCCGGACGAGCTCTCCCTGGAGTCGGCTGCCATGACGGAGCCGGTTGCCGTGGCCTTGCAGACCGTTTTTGACAATCTGCCCGTGCCCACCGACCGGACCCTGGTCATCGGGGGCGGTGTCATCGGCAACCTGATCATCCAGTCCATTCGAGCCCTGGCTCCGGACTGCCGTATATCGGTCATCGAGCCATCTCCCTTTGCGGCTGATCTGACGCTAAAGATGGGGGCTGGGGAGGTCATCCATTGGAAAGAGGTCTTCCGCCAGACTGAAAACATTACCGGGGCCACGGCCTACAAACCCATGCTGGGCAGTGAAGTTCTTATGGGTGGTTTCAACCGGATTTACGATACGGTCGGCAATACATCCACCTTGAACATGAGTCTGCGGCTGTTGTCTGCCTTCGGTGCCCTGAGCGTGGTAGGCATCGGCAAAGAGGTCAAACTGGATCTGACGCCCATTTGGTTGAAGCTGCAAACGGTCAAGGGCGTTTACGGATACGGTGAGGTGACCCACGCAGGGCAGCGGCGGCATGTATTTGAAGTGGCCCTCGATTTCATGCTTGAGGGCAAGATCGATGCGGAAACCCTGGTGACGCACAAGTTTCCAATAGATGATTACATGGAGATGATTGCAGTAAACATGAACAAGGGCCAGCATAAAGCCATCAAGACCCTGGTTTCATTTACCTGACCATTTACCCCCTAATAAGTAGGAGATCTTTATGCGATTATCGATACTACTCTTCGCCCTGGGGAAAATTTTGAAGGTTGCTTCCCTGGGCTCCAAAAAATTCAAGTGGTATATCCGCAAGATGGATGCGCGCATCCTGATTCGGACGGAAGGTGGCAAGCACGCCCGGCTTTTCCGTTTCAACAAGGGCAAGGTCTCCTCGCATGGCGGTGACCATACGGACTTCGATGTCGCCTTGACATTCAAAGATGCGGCCACCGGGTTCGCGGTCCTGACCAGTAAAGCGAAAGATGCTTCGTTCAATGCCGCGGCCGAAGGTAAACTGAAGGTAGAAGGAATGAGTTTTTATGCACAGTGGTTTGAGGATGGGACCAAGCTCATCATGTAGAAGCCATCTCAAAGAAGTCTTTTGGCTCGATCTCGGCGTTGGGCGCTCGTTTCAGATCCTCGAAATACAGGGAGTATTACTCCGGTCTCAAACTCGCGGCCGCCTTGACCTCGAACCAAAATCCAATTTTGAGATGGCTTCTAAATACGACATCAAGAATATATTTCGAAAATAGCCAACTTCCAACAAAAAAAGGAGAAAACAATGGCAGACATATACGGTGGACACCTGGCAGCCAAATATATGAAGGAAATCGAGAACGTGGATACAGTCTTCACCCTTTCGGGTGGCCACATTGAAAACCTGCTGGATGGATTGAACGAATACGACATTCGTGCCATAGACGTCCGTCACGAGCAAGCCGCCGCTATGATGGCGCATGCTTGGTCAGTCTATCAGAACCAGCCGGGTGTATGTCTTGTCACGGCGGGCCCCGGCTTTACCAACGCCCTCACCGGCATTGCCAATGCCTATCTGGACAATGCCCCCCTGGTGGTGCTGTGCGGCCGGCATCCCCTGCGGGACGACCTGACCGGCGCCCTCCAGGAGATGAATCAGATCGATATGGTCAAACCGGTGACCAAGTGGTGTGCCACCTGCTACGACATCAAGCGGATTCCCGAATATCTCTCCATTGCTTTCCGGCAGGCCACTCACGGAAGACCCGGCCCGGTATTTCTGGAACTGCCACCGGATATCCTGTCTGTTACCGTTGATGAAAGCGTGGTTGATTTCCTGGTCAAAAAGACGCATCAGACCGTGACCCGGCCCCATGGCTCAGAACTGGCCAAAGCAGCCGACATCATCAACGGTGCGGAAAAGCCCCTGTTCATCGGCGGCAGCGGTGTGGGTTTTACCGAAGACCAGGCAAGCTTCAAAACCTTTATCGAGAAGATCGGTTTTCCTTTTGCACTGCTCAACAATGGCCGCGGCGTACTGCCGGACAGCCATCCCCAGTCCATCAACGATGGCGCGTTCACGGCTGTTATGACGGTTGCGCCGCAGGCGGATGTTATCGTTGCCGCCGGGGTACGCTTTAACTGGGTCATGCAGGCCACCAAGCTGTTCCCCGACGCCAAGGTTGTCCGGATTGACATCGACCCCACTGAGATCGACCGGAATCGGACATCGGAAGTGGGGCTGGCCGGCGACTGCGGCCAGGTCTTTGCGGCGCTGAATCCCTTGGTCAATCAGGCCGACCATACGACCTGGCTGGACCGGGCCAAAAATGCCTACCGGGCCTTTATGGTCACCGAAACCGAACAGCGCAATACACCCTCGGACCCCATTCATCCCTTCCGCCTGGTGGCCCGCATCATGGAGGAATTCGGCCAGGATGCCTATTATGTCTCGGATGGTGGTGATACCAGCTATTACGGCATGTCCGGATTTCTTTCCGAGCACAAAGCCGGCGTGATGACCCCGGCTGCTGCATTGCTGGGCTGCCTGGGTACGGGGATTCCCTTTGCCATGGCTGCCAAGCTGGCACATCCCGAAAAACCGGTGATCTTGCTCCACGGAGACGGTTCCTTCGGTCTGAACAGCATGGAGTTCGATACCATGGTAAGGCACAACATCCCGGTAATCTGCGTGGTCAACAATGATTGTGCCTGGGGCATGATCAAGCACTCCCAAGAGATGAGCATCGGATGCGATCGGTGCACCTGCGCCGACCTGGGGTTGCGGCACTATGAGAAGATGGTGGAAGGCCTCGGCGGCTATGGCGAATTTGTGGAAAAAGACGAGGATATCATTCCGGCTATCAAACGGGCGGTGGCGTCCGGCAAACCGGCCTGTATCAATGTGGTGACCGATCCCACTGTTACGAGCCCGGCAACAGCCATGTTTTATCAAAATCTTTCTGATTTCTAAAATAGATGCAGTGTGCGGGCTCAATGTGCCCGCACGCCTGGTAAACGAAACTTCAAATACAGAAGGAATGACCCTGTGAAATTTCTCGTAACCGGAGCAGCCGGATTTATCGGATACCACCTGACCAAAACGCTGGTTGAACAGGGCCATACCGTGCGGGGGCTGCTACTGCCCCAGGAAAATGGGGCGGCCCTGGAAGAAATGGGGGTCGAGATCCGCAGGGGCGACCTGACCCGGCCCGATACCCTTGTCGGGGTGGCTGCCGGCGTGGATATCGTCTACCATCTGGCTGCCCGTACCTTGGATTGGGGAACCCGCAAACAATTTGAAAGCGTCATGGTGGACGGGACCCGCAACCTGCTGGCGGAATCAGAAGGTTTGGTGTCCCGCTTCGTCTACTGCTCTTCCCTTGCCG
>Ga0126333_1000241_pt1 | contig 10928 bp, 6 predicted proteins | sample InaspJWI54metaG_FD_94488 | JGI IMG/M metagenome (GOLD analysis project Ga0126333, IMG submission 94488) | Marine gutless worms symbiont microbial communities from Oahu, Hawaii - Inanidrilus sp. 2 OAHU.JWI-54 metaG | ecosystem: Host-associated > Annelida > Digestive system > Unclassified | place...
GAGCTAAGCAACGCTACCCAAAAAGTTTAGTTTCAGCCTAAAATGGCTAATTGAATTTTTTTTAAATCGATGAATCGGCAGAGTTACAAGCAAGAACGTGATTGTCTCGTGCACTTGTACGCTTGGCCAACACATTGCTAAAAGACGGGGAAAGTGCACAAAACAATCACGTTCTTGCTTGTAACTTTGCCAAATATTCACCAAGTAAATTTTTTTTTCACTCGCAGACTCAGCGATAAACCTTTCTTATTTGGTTATTAACAACCCCACCACACCTTAAATACACTACCTTGTAATTTGTCGTTAATGGCTTGTTTTGCTGACATTAATGTTTCACAAGGTAGTGTAGCAACATATGCAAGGTGCGGTGGGATTTTTGATGACCGTTTAACTGCAAAATTTACCAAGGAATCTTCTAGTAAAAAAATTTTAATCGGTTAAGAATTGACAGAATTATGGTCATGAGTATGTGGGCCCGTTTTTGGCCCGCCCTGTACAGAAAATGAAACTAGTAAAATAGGCTTACAAACTAACTGGCGAGCATGTAAAATCTATCATACACACGTTCATAAGCAACATCTGCTTTCACAGACACAGCATACAACATGTTATCGTCTGAATAATTGTTCAAAGAATATATTGTAAAAACATCACGTAACACACTGTCGCTAGATCAGAACAAACGGCGATATAATGATACCTGCCTAAGCAACATGCATGTGTCCCGTGAATTTTTTTCTGCGTGTTCTGGAATGTGGTTTGCTGTGCGTGGCCCCGACATGTGTGCTTGTCAATCGTCAACGACCGAGACCGACGGCGACCAACTTTCGACGACAGTCTGCTGACAGGTCCTCTAATGCGACTGTTAAAATAAACATACACATACGCCAGACCAGGACCGGCTTTCTCAGCCGCCCACAGGTTCATTACGGACTCGGGCAAAGCGACGCCGAACCTTTTATCGGCCGCGGCGGCTCGGTTTTGTGATGGACCTCGCAAAACGCGATACCGTTTAAGTTGACTAATATGTGACGGCGTCGGTGGCATCTTCTGTGGGCTCGGGTAATGACCCCGCTATGCTGCAGCTGGCGTCGCGTATATCGCAGCGCCGAGAACAGGTGCGACGGGCTTGGTCGGGGCGATGGGAACTGGTGTCGACGCGAGATGAAAGCTGGCGAAGTTGACGAAGATGGGACATTAGACTGGCGAGCGAACGGGAGGACGCGGAGGAGTACGGTACGCAGAGTTGACGAGTCTTTGAAGTGACGAACTGTCAACTTCACTACCGGCACATGCCACAGTCGCTCCGGGAGAATGCGGGACAAACACTCCCCCTGGGCACCTGCTCCCCCCAATTATACCGTCGCGGATATCGGGAAAACTACAGCCTAATCGTAAATCTTAACCTCTAACACTAACCATGACCTTAACAAGTTGCTACAGTATACTATTAGCTAGAGGCCGCATTGCTGCTGCCCTCTTGCGAATAACGATGAACATGTTGAGTACATGCATTGCCGACTAATCTGGACATGTCCAAGAATGCCCCAGAAGTGCCCCTTCCCCCTGGTGGTCAGGGCCCCACCTAATGCATGGTTCGTTGGACTTATCCGAGTCCGCACTCCAAACGGCACCTCGATCGCTTACGCCGTTGTATGGGGCTCACAGCTGTGTCCTACAGACAGACACAGAGACAAACAGACATACAAACCACGGAACATTACATCGGTAACAATAGGCCGCATCCATAGCACTAGTCAGTAGTGCTGCGATGTGGCCTAACAATCTTTAGCCTTAATAACGATATTACTGTAATCGTAATAGCCAACTCTCCTAACCCCAAACACTGACCTATAACTAAACGATAACCCTAACCGGGGCGAGCAGATGTCCGCGATGGTATTTTTCACAAGGGAGCGAACTCCGGGAGGGGGCAAATATGACGCGTCCCGGCAGATGCATATTCGCGGCTCCTGGAAGACGGTCGCCGCCCCAAGCCGTCGCCCTGTCATCCCTCATCCACGGCGATCACAGCGACGACAGCTTCAGCAGCTGCGGGGGTAGCCTCGGCAGCCAAAGATACTGCCAGCATCTGCCGTCTAGTCCGCCGCAGACACGCCTCGTTCCGCGTTTTGTGGCGCCGCCGAGGTTAATGACCGAACCAACGCGCTCGCAAAACGTGAGAAAACAGAAGCATATGAACAACCGGACGTGGTGGGATTTGGGATTTGCTGGTCGGCAGTGCTCGTGGGTTCCGGCGGCATGTTCTGCCGATAAATAGAAACAGAGCATGAGGGAAAGAAATACAAAAGTGGTACTCACGTCAGAGGAAGTTAGTGTGGACTGTGGATGTATCTGAATCACTCTCGTGGATTCATCCTTGCAACCAGATGCAAATTACTGCAATTTTCAGTGGGATAAATGAGTCAGCTCGTATCTACTCATTTCGGCTATATGAAGGCGCATTCAGAAATTGTCGAATTGTCTTCCCGCAGCATCTCAGATTATTGTCACAACATGATTTTTTTTATCTGGCAAGCGTTATCAAAAGAGCATTTATAGATTTCGAAGGGTGAACATTTATAGAGCCATATGAACGAAAATGTCAACATTATTAACCATCAAAAGGTAGAAATAAAATAAAATTGAAGTAAAATACTGAAGTATATTTATTAAAATATAGCGCAATCAGTAGCTTCGAAAAACATGCGTTTCCCACTATTTTAAAGGCTTTTAGCATTAATCAGACTAAGTCGAAGCCTTACAATAATGTGATGTCGACTAATAACGATTTAAGCAGATAATATTAAGTAGCTTAAGTCAGTATCATTATGAGAAAGTAAGTAAGTAAGTAAGCAAGTACATATGTAGGATACAGTTGCATGATAGCGCAAAAGTCACCTAAATGCTACAGCGTCGTTGCTGAAAATACGCTTTTTCAATTTTTATTTGAAAGTGTTCAGATCAGGCTGTTGTCTAGCAGGGCTAGTGGTGGCAAGCTGTTCCATGCTACTGGCCAACAGAAAACAGAACGAAACCATATACTGTAGGTCTGCACAGTTAATCAGGAGGCCGACATTTATAGGTCAACTCAGCCTTGCATCCCTCCGGGGTCGCTTAATCGAGTACCAGCTTCGGCTGGGGTAAGGGCGGGAATGTCACCTCTGCCGGGTGGCAGGTAACACTGTGTGATCATATGTGGCATGTGAGTTCCCGTAGCGGTGTGGCAACCTTGCAAACTGCTATACACTTGTTACTTACTTACTTACTTACTTATAGAGCAAGTCTGTGTTCAGCCGCGTGACCTTGGCTGTAAACATGGCACTGCCCGCATTACGTCAAAGCTGCTGCTGTGCTGTTGCAACGGGACAGACGGACAGACAGACGGACGGACGGACACCCGACAGTTGCATGGACCCTGCTCTGATTATGCAGACTCTATGCAGAACGCCTAAAGCCTATACTATTAGCCAAATGTTTAGGGTTGTAGTGTGATTGATGAATGGCCGGGTGCGGACGTATGTCGTGTTACCGTGACCGCGTAAACATGGCACTCATGGAAGTGATTGACAGGTGAAGTAGTTGGGCCGAGCCAGCCGGAAGTGGGCGCATGACCGCAAGGTCGTAGTCCCGGTCACAGCAGCTGAAACCCTTAGACCGTCGCACTCCGACAGTGAGACTACGGGAGTAAGATGTTGCGGCAGACGGTTTGCGTTACTTGAATGGAACACTACGGTAACTGGAGAGAGAGCGCGCACGCCGATGGACGTCGAACACAACAGACGACTCGTCCGACAGTTAAAGGTGGGGTAAGAAACGTCAAGCGAAAATCGTCGAGGCCTAATTGTTCCACTCCCTCATCGCAGCCCATGTAAGTCACGTACCAAACTCTCACTTTTCCTGGCTACCATAGTGTTTTACAGTCGGTCACGCTAGCCGATCTGCCTCCTCTTAAATCACTGATGGCTTTACTGCCGTCGACTTTGACAGAAAAAAAAACTGCCTGGCCTGGCACAAGACGCCGTCGTTCTTTGTCCACGAACAGAAATGAGTCAGAAGTGTGCGTGTAGTTTGTTGTGGTTTTCGTAGACACGCAGCACGTGCCGTGTAAATTAATTCTCAACTGTCTCTGTTGCACTGACAGTAAAGTTGTATAAACTAAAAACAACTTTGTATAGCCTATTCTGTATACTTTAACCTGGGAATATTAAATGCATATGCTTATTGTATCGATTTTACCGGCATATAAGTGGCTTCTGCCCTTTGCCGCTGATGTTTAAATAAATAAAATAAATAAATAAATTTTCGAGCCTTACATCGCAATGATGTTGATACTTTACATTAGTTTTCATTTACCTCGGGCCAACCTTGTTAAAGTGAGGCTATTGTCACTTCAATAAATTGCATTTCTGTTGTTGATAGATATATTTCAACTAAATTTGGTTCGGCGCGTGAATGTGATGAACATAAATTGGTTAAATTTTAGAGTAAACTAAGTTTGGTGCAGGACAAATGGCGATTAGTTTGGTCAGCATAAATCTACCTTGCGATTTCTAAATTGTTAAGTCCAGTGCCAAAATGTTTAGGCCTATTCACTGGATGGATATGGATAGTATTGACAGTTCAACTAACTAGTGAAGTGTGCTATTACTTAAAGCAGTTCTATCGCAACAACAAAATAGCTTACTTTTTATATTATCACTATTCACTAAATACGCGTTTCTTAAACGTTATAACACAGAAACGAGGCGGATGGACAATTAGTAGTTTTATTTCGTACATATTGACATAATATTCATTTTTTGATCTTTTTATCACAGCAAAATACAGCGTAAAACTTTACAATTTCTTCAACCACACCAGAATGTCATTAATCCTACGTAGGAAAACGTTGATGGAAAACTATGACAGTTCCAACTACATCTGTTAAAATATGGATTAAACACGCTGGTCGAGAATTCGTAACTTAATTTTAGCAAGTGTTTCGAATGTCGTTTTTTTGTCTTTTTAGAACTGTTTTTAAATCGCCGTTGTGGACGGCGGAATGACACTATCGAGTTAACGGAAACGTCGACGAAATTCACATTTCAGATGGGCAGTGAAAATTGTTGTAATACGAATTCTCGATCTTTTAACATACACAGACAGTTACATCGAATGCTGATTACATTTTAGTGTCTCGAGTGCGCTATACTCGATACAAAATATACAGCCACACAACAACGACGACTAGTAAAAGCCATACCGTACTACATCTGCACGCTTCCATCGCAATCTGGCAATATTCCATCGGACTTGACGCTACCATTCACGGTTACAGAGATCGAAGGCTAACCGTACAGCTATACTCTGAGCTTGAGCATACCCGAACAACGTTATGCCGACAGAGGAGTAAGTAACCAGTGCAAGACGGGTTGAGCAAAGAAGATACAGTATACGCAAAATGCCCAGTACACAATTTATGTAAATACATGTACGCATAAGCACAGCCACACTTTCTGCAAAATATAATTATCTCGATACCATCCCGAGTGATGGAACTGCTGTGCATGGAATCATATATTAGCATAAATTATGCAAATAAGCGCGTCAGTAAGCTGCTGTTTGTTTTGTGCCGTTCGTTCAAGCCAAGCGAAGTCCGAATGACGACGTGCCGAACTACAAAATATCAAAATGTTCCATTATTTATGCGGAGTATGAGTACGTCCACTTTGGTCTTCGATCACCGGTCCTTTTCCATAGTACTATAATGCAGTGGCATAACTAGGGGGCAGTTGCCGCCGGGTGCAGCGAAACAGCCTAGCCGAAATATTTTTCGATTAGCTACCACAAAAGTGAGTATTGATGATAAAGTTTGCTGAATGAGCGTACAGTTGCCTATCGCAACAAACTTTTGCTAGTGTGGCTGTCAACTTGTTTAGTTACTTCACTGCGTAGCATTTCACTTTCGGGCCCCGTGCACCTCCCCCCCCCCAAAAAAAACGGAGGGGACACCAGTGTTTCTGCCCCGGGAGCTGAGAACCCTAATTACGCCACTGCAATAATGCATGCATTCACAGACGGTGGAATAGTTGAAGTCATGTAAAATGTTGTGATGACAGCTTCTGCTGTCACACGCTATAGGCTACTGGAGTAGACTGGAAAATAACATGAATGACCGCACCGCCGTTGTCTAATTGATCCCAAGTAATTTCTATAGATAGATGCTATAGTGGCACATCCAATATTTGTCATGTGAGGACAGTACTTTGCCAGAGTTCGTTACAGGGTTGACGCATTTTATGACCCGTAATCACTTTACACGATGTCTTTGTTCTGGCAGCGGCGCGTTTCTAATATTTCAAGCCGCCGTCGTACATATCACGAACACTTTACGTCTACTGTTGGTCGATGCTATACAGACGCACACGCAAGCTGGCCTACACACGATACATCACGGTGCAATGACAACTGCAAACAACTGAGTGCACATCAATCATATCGCGAAGCAAAAACTGAAGAAACGAATCCGTAGTAACAGACAACGAGGCGAGTCGGCCTTTCCTTATAGTTAAGATAGCCAGATGGTCTTACAAAGAGCACATGGAACCAAGCGATCATCTCACAAGTCAGAATTTAAAATTCGAAATTTAAGATTGAAAATTTTTGCGGCTGAGTAACAATGCGGTAACAGAAATGTGACACAATATATATGCACGGGCAACAGTATATCGCTGGCCAGTGAAAAATACAGAAGAAGATTCAGAAACAGAGCATCTTGGCCAATGAAAAAACAGTTAATCACGCGGGTCACAGTTCGTGCCACCCGCATCCGCCACTAAACAAATCAATGAAGACAAAACTGAAGTCGGGGTTATCGTTATCGGAACAACATCGTACGAGTCGGTTGACATTCACATCGTTCACTGACAACAGCTGCAGACAAATCTGTTCGGAGAAGTGTCTAGTCTGGCGGCGCTAACAACTTCGTCGGCATATACAGTCAGCGGTGGTCATTCATGGGCATCCTCGAGCAAATCGTGCAGTTGAGTTGCAGACAGACGCAGCGTCAGAAATTCCGCCGCAGTGGAATTCGGCTTCAGCTATTAAACAGACAAATTACCATTCATAGTGCAAATAACATAATTCGACGGCGGGCGGACGACAAATCCCCAACTGTCAAGTCAACAAGGAATAGAGACATACACCGATATACAATTTACGAATACACATGACAACAGACTGTTCGTCTAGTATGCTAGTAACGCTTCATTAGTGATTACAATACGACTTCTCATTAGCGTAAATGTGACGGTGGAACTGCAAAATATAAAATTAGTGCAATAGTAAGTTCTGCAAGAATAGGCCTACAACACAGCGTGCAGCGATACATTACGATATTGATTTCATGAACTTCATTACCATAATTTTGTTGTCTCCGACACAGACTGGGGTAATGCTTTGATCCGCGTTTGTCTGTTTGTTAGAAGTATAACTGTGGGCGGATTTCCGCGAAATTTTGGGAAATAAGCTGACAATGAAGAACGAAAAGTTAACTAAATGTTGGAAGTATTCTGCTCGCCGACAACAATGCCGATTTCAGTGTGACGTAGAGAAGGTATGCGCTCCACCGAGTGCCTCACAGCTATCGCTGTTGTACGATACGAGATGCTATTTTAACGTGCGCTCGAAAGCCGACATAAGTCAGCTTAATCTACCGCACGGGAATCTACGGGAATTGTTGCTATTTCCGTATTTCACCGGTAGTAGGGGCCTAACTAAGATCGATGAGAGCGTTTCGTTATTCAGCAGTGCGAATTTCTCGTGTATCGAAGAAGAATGCAGAACATTGGCGCTGTGTGTTAGTGCGTATCTACAGTCTACTGCAAAGTAAATAATTCGACAAAGTAGCAACAGAATCGCTAAAAGTTACCGCAACATCACAAAACGTATCGTCCGGGAAAATCAAAATATATCGGCGCCGGACAACGCTCAAGTATAGCTCACCATCAGACAACTCAGTTCGTGTACACAGGAGCAAATAATTAAATAATTACTATAACAACAATAGTCCTAATCTACTGAGGACAATGGGCCACCAGTAAGTCGCACCATGTCAGTCATATACCGACGATTAACTCTTGACCTAGTCTCAACCGTTAGCCTTTGTCGCGGGTATGAGGTGATTTCGGTTCGAGTTGTCAAGGTACAGGTTGACAGCGGGGACTTAACTGGCCCCAACTGTGCATGGACACGGCTGTGCACGTCACGTATTACACAGTGCAGCCGATTCACACCATAAACACACTGTATACATTTATACTACATGCACGAGACATTTAACAGTGACGTTGAGAACAGATCCACAGTCACCCGTAGACAGAAAATTTGTATCAGACTTTGGCATACACGTGAGTACACTCTGTCCATAGAATACACGTAAACTTAATTTGCACAAAGGTGCCAATAACTCGTAGACTGATGTGGTACAGTATTAGTCGGTAAATGTGACTGTAGATAGTCTAAGCATCACACAGAACAGGCGTCGGACCGACGGAAAACGAGCGCCGAACCTCTGTATGCTGTAAGTTGGCCGCAGCAAGTTACAACATATCGAAAACGGTCGTCTCCTTCAAAATTCCGTTTCAAAAAATCGACAAATCAGAACTAGGATCCGAGTCGACGAAAATTCATCGTGTCCGAAGACTGTGACGAGAAAAATAGCACAGAAGAAAACCGACGCGTGAGCAACAACGCGTCGGAAACAGTAACAGTGAGAGGACAAAGTTTGACGACTACCGATGCGGATAGAACAGATACAGCAACAGCGCATCATAAGCGGCGGCGCGAGGCAAATGTTCGTATTGCCGCTCTCCCCAGACTCCGTCGCGCCAGTTGCAACTACCTCGATTATTTACCCATTATGCCTGTGGCTAATGAATACAATTTAAGATCACACCTAAACATGCACTCAACGAAACACCTTATACGTTGCAAAATGCGGCAATACAGCACTGGGGACAGCAACAGCGAACGACGACAACAGCACAAATACCGCCTATTCATATTCAATGTCGTCCTTATCGTAATTCTTAGACATTTCAATAAGTACATCCCAACACTAGATTTCAAAATTGCAAATATATATAACGTGTACAGCCTCGGAAATTCTTGCAACGTTTAGTCCGAAATGGCGCCCCCGCAGAGTGGCCGTGCCGCCTCCTCCAGCAGAAGCCCCTCTTTCCCATTCCCTCCAATTCCGCCGCCACTACGAATCATTGGTCATTGATGACAGATTCATAGCGATATGCAGAAATAATGACACGCACAGGCGTAGCCGTCTGGCATAAAATTGGGCAATATAAGGTCATTTTGTATTTGTCCCAATCCAAATTCCGGCAGAGATGTCCGTGTCGTTCGACGCTTTACGCTTATGCAGACAATAGCAAGCTCTACAGCAGAGAAGCGCGCAGCCAACAATCTAATTAAGAGAACAGTCTCGACAGTCCATTAGCAGGACGCAGGAGAAACACTCGTCACTAATGTGTTATGGCACCAGAAAGGTCACATCAGGAAAATACTGCACTTTAGAGTCGGTTACTCAGTCTCTCAGTTTGATGAGATAAAGTATAATTCGTCCATTCGTCCAGTTGGCTACGTGCCGAAAGCTGACGACGCACAATACAGAAATCGTCGCCGAAAGCTGGAATCAAAAGCAGCGCTGATTTCTCGGAGGTGTTTCGCGTTGATTCGGGTAAAAGATACATGCTGGGTACCATCGTGCCAGCTCACACAACTTGGGAGTTGGAACACTGGCAGCTGGCTGGAATGAGTACTGAAAACATTCTGCAGCGACGCAGCTGCGTTCATCCCGCCGACGGTAGTAGGCGAAGTTAGCTGGATCTAGTGTATGTATTTCGTTTTTCCGATGCAGTGCAGTTTGAAGCTTTTGTACATACGTGTACGAGTATAAATTATGTGCTTTATTTTACTACTCAATTTTTGCTGTCCTCTGGCTCAACGAATCGACCACGATGATAATTTTCCACACGCAAATTTTGGAGTTAAAATTAAACAAAGCAATTGGCATTATGTCAGTTTTCGGCGGCAATTTCCGGACCGTGTGTCATCGACTTGACATCGACGTATATACGTACACACAGGACCGGACATTTGACCCCGGGCACCTGCTCCCCCCGAAAAAAACTACAATCGCGTACATCAGCTCACCCCGGTTAGAGTTAGTGTTGTGGTTAGGATTTAGGACCAAGTTTACGGTTACGGCTGTAAGGATTAGGATGCGAACCGTTAGAGTTCAGGGTAAAGTTCGAGTTAGGGTGAAGTTTGGGGGCAGATGTCGTGGGGGCGAAATATCCCACATTTACTTACACACATGTACACACACGCACGCTCGAGGGCAAGGTTTGTTCCAAGTAAGCAAGCGTCATCGTCGATGTGCTCGGCTGGCTTTCTCAGGCGCTGGCGGGCTGCGACGACTCGAAGTACTTGTAGGTCGGATTCTCACACTAACCCCAACCCTAAACTCCAAACCTGAACCGGGGGAGGCTGCAGATGTTCCCGATGGTAGTTCTCGAGTCGGGAATGATAACCGTAAACGCTAACCTTAACCGCGGAGGACAAACGTTCCCGACGGCAGTTTCCGTTTTAGTTTCTGTTCCTGGCTAGGCGCTGGCCGGTTGAGAGGACGACTCGAAGTACTTGTAGGTGGGGTTCTCGTAGCCGGTCATCTGCATCGCGGCCACGTGCCTCTCCTCGGGCGACGCCGCTGGGTCGAGCGGGAGGCGTGCCGGAGCGCCGGCGCCGCGTCGCTGCCCGTAGCGTCGCGCGGTCCCTCGGCGACGCATCACGACAATGCCGGCGACGATGACGACGAAGACCGTGACGCAGCCGACTGCGATGCCGAGCGGCACGGCGCTGAACGTCTCGAC
>Ga0126333_1000244_pt1 | contig 10834 bp, 7 predicted proteins | sample InaspJWI54metaG_FD_94488 | JGI IMG/M metagenome (GOLD analysis project Ga0126333, IMG submission 94488) | Marine gutless worms symbiont microbial communities from Oahu, Hawaii - Inanidrilus sp. 2 OAHU.JWI-54 metaG | ecosystem: Host-associated > Annelida > Digestive system > Unclassified | place...
AGCGACTGAACCGACCCCGACAGACCGCCCTGACCGCCGCCCAGCGAGCGCTGGCCCTGGAACGTCGTCATCTGTCCGCGACTGCTTCTGTCGAGGGTCGCCGTCAGCGGTTCTGGCGGCAGTGAGCGCCCGAGCAGGGCGGACGAAGTGTTGTTGGAGTCGAGCCGCGGCGGCGGACGCGGCGGCGGCGCCTGCAGCGAGCGCGTGGACGCAGCGCGAGGCAGCGTCTGCGTCGTCAGCTGGTCGTCGGCGGGAGGCGCGGGGGGCGGCGCGGTCGGCCGCGACACCGACCTCGCACCGGGCGCCGCCGGGTCGTGCGGGAGAGGCGCGCCGTAGCCGCGCTGCGCCCAGTACGTGTCCAGCTGCTGCGCCAGCGTCATCACCGACGTCCTCGGCGGATCAGTGAGCGCACGATCCAGAACAGCTCCACCAGTTTCGACGACTGGATAATCCCGGAACGCGCCGTCCGCGGCTAGCAAACCAGACTCACTCACGTTTGTCGAGAAACTGACGACACCGACGTCGTTAGCATCCGAAACTGTCAACGATCCCTGTGCAGTCAGTGACCGTGCATCGGTGATACAACGATCAGCACTTGAAACGTACGGCGCGGCAGAGTAACTAACGTCTTGCAACGGCGGCGGGTTCCACGACTGCTGAAGCGACACGCTGCTGTGGACGGCAGAAGCAGGAACTTCACAAGGAGCACGTCCAGGATGGACATCAATCTGACTGATTGATTCATCACTCTGCTGCTGTAGCGCATCCCAGCCGTCTACATCAGAACGACAGTCTAGTAAGACTTCTGCAGCAGTGTCTGCGGCAGGTCGACTCAGCTCGAGAGAGTCATCCAGGAGACTTTCTCGAGGACTCGTCAGCGACGCAGAAGACAGAAGCTGCTCGCTGGACGCGGGAAATATCGACGTGGCGGCGTCGTAACTGAGAGGCGATGGAGAGTCGATCAGCGGCGGCGGAGGCGACACTCGGTACCTACAAGTTACACGTTGAAGCTTGCTGACTACACACGAACTGAACTGAACTGAACTGGCTTGAATAAGCTGATCCAGTGTTACACGACGTGTTCATTTGATTGGTTATGCGCTTCAGCGTCACGACTATATTTCATATTGATTGACTGCAGCAAATTTAGGATGGTTAGTGCTCGGTAATTTCTTAACACACATATTCTAATGCGGTCGTTCACACTGCAGTTCGCGAACTAACGTTGGATTCAGCACGGTCCATGTGCTGTGAACAATCCTTAAGATTTTACGTCGCACTCGCCAAAAATCGATCATTTCTGGGGCGTTCTTCACAGCTAATCTCTCGGCGTGGTACTGAAAAAAAACTAACTAAACACAATAAAATATAACTAGAAGTCGAGGGTAAGACGATCGAAGAATGCCTCCGCTCAGGCGCCGTACGCACGCACGCACAGGCAACGGACAACCCGGAAACATATACCTCCCGCCACATCTATAAAACGGGCGTCACAATGTAAGAAATTTAAATTTTACCTGCACACAAATTTAAGCACTGTTCACATTTTGTGTGCGTACTATTATGAACAATTGTCTTACACAACACAGCACGTAGCTGTTCCGATTATCTTCCCTCTTAGCAGCCAGACTATGAAGGAGACTCGATACCCAGTGTTGTGAAATAGTTGAAATACAAGCAACTGAAATGCGCATTACACTGCATGTAATTTGTATACTGTGTTTTACTGGTTTTCGAAATGTGTTTTGTATTCTGTATATTTTCCTTTATAGCCAAAAGAAGTATTTGAATTACTTTCTAATAAAGTAATTTGAATTTGTAATTGAAATGCACGTTTAGAGTAACTGGTTCAACTTGGTCGGTACCTGGCGATGAAGCGGTCGACGTCGCGTAGAGCGGCGACGCTGGAAGCTGGCAGAGGCGACCACGACGTCGACGACGATGATGACGGCACGACGACGCATCGTCCGCAGCACGGACATCCCACGTCACACGAGCACCTTGTATGTGACGTCACCACGTCAGCAGTACCAGCAGCAGCAGCAGCAGCGGCGGCGGCGGCCACCGGCATATCTACACACGCAGTGTTACGATACGAGATGCTATTTTAACGTGCGCTCGAAAGCCGACATGAGTCAGTTTAATCTACCGACCGCATTAGGCGGTACGGTAAAACCGTCACACATGTCCGTCCGTCTTCAGTCTGTTTCCACTTTAACTTTTGAACTGCCTGACCTTTGACATTGACGCTTTGCATATACACGGGTTATTATGACCACAGCTCGCCGAAAATTGAAAACCAAGGTCATAGGTAAAAGTCAAGGGCGTCAAAACTCCCCCAAACCGTTTTGGGGCATAAATAGGCGTTTTCAAGCCTAACTCCCGAAATGTGATATCAACAGCTGCGACCGAGCGCGGCCAGGCGTATGGCGTGGCCAGGCAGCCTGCTGCTACGAGTACATTGGGAAGCAGCGGACGATAAATGGGAAAAGGCGGAGCCAAGGCTGCAGTCGGTTTGTCGTCGGTCCTCTACCGACGGCAGTTTTATAGCATTAGGCCTACTCTGTTCACCTCAACTGGGAACTTTCTAGTGAGCATTCTTAGGTACTGAAGGCCCAGCGAGACCAATACACATGCGCCGAAAATGCCATGTCCCACAATCAGCAGATCTCGATGCATCGCGGCACGCATTTCCGACAGAAAATTTCAGCGACTCCGTTGTCCACGATTATCATTCTGTTCACAGACTGAAGAAACGACGCCTATAAAAGTACAAAATACATAAACTTGCGGCATGAACGACCTTAATTAGTTCGCGTGTTTAGCGGCGTCGCGTAGCAAAAGCGGCTCTATAGATACCCGCCGCCACGGTCTTGTTGCTACTGTTGTCGTTGTCGTCGTTTTCTTCTTGTTGGGGATTGCGGTCTGCTAATGTTTAACGGTTATAAGTTATAACTCGACAACGGTTCCACCTAAACCAAAGATAACTATAGAACACTAATAGGACGTCACAACTTGCCACATGCACAACCATCGGCTTGCTGCTGGGATGACCGCAAATGCCTGAAATTGCCTTCGGCACTTTTTTACTGACTTCGGCACTCGATATGACGACTTAACTATTACCCGCATTTGGTTTGTGTTTTGTTTCCACTGTATATCCAAATATCATATCTATATCAAATATCTCATCTACGAATAACTGATCGTTACTTTCAGTATGCTTCACTCTTCGTCAACCACATACCAATCCTTCAGATTCTAACTCACTCTTTCCAAAACTGATACTTCGTCTTCTATCAACTCACCACTCAGCATCGATCACTTCCTCACTCGTTCATTCCAGGCTTAAAACCTTTCTTTTCACCAAATCCTTCCCATCGCAGCCTTTCTTTTTCTGCTTTGGGACTAATTCCACGGACTCCCCGGACTGTCACCTTTACTTCTAAGCATATCCATTTTTAACTAATTTTAGTTGTTGGTACCGTGCGGTAGATTAAGCTGACTCTCGTCAGCTTTTGAGCGCACGTTAAAACTGTGCATCGTATCGTATCATATCGTAAATTTACTGCTGAGTCCACGGCATGATGATTGACATCAAACACAGGCTTGCCTGCTTCTGCTTGAGCGCTGACGTCGACGTCGCCGCAAGTCTGTGAACTGGACGGCTGTAAGCATGCAGTGAACGGCTGATCAGCTGGACTGAGCCGTGGACTGACCCGTCCACATTCGTCGAACGACACGAGCGGCATCACGTCACCAGCAGGACACTCGTCGCTCATCGCTGACGACATTGGCGACGGCGACGGAATAGTGGAAACGTCTGAGCACGCCATACACGCCACTATCATTCATGCGACTACACCGTCAGGCAGAAAAACAGCAACCAATTTTCTCTTGCGTGCATCTCTTTTAACACCTGACAGAAACTGTGAGTTTTTTTCACATATATTAACGAACGTATATGCTACAATTCCGTGTATTTAATTTTGGCATGCGTTAAGAATTTTGCGTAGTAATGAAATTGAAACTATAAACGCTAGCCGACAATCATCAGTTTCATTACTTGACTGGTAATGGCGTAAAATGTTTAATGTCACTGTCGCTACAAAATCTCAATGCATGCCAAAATTAAATATACGGAATTGTAGCTTATAGATCTACTTTCCTTACGCCTAATGTATGTGAAAAAAATTCACAATTTTCTGTCAAGTACTAAAAAGATGCACACAAAAGAAAACTGGTTCCTTTTTTCTCCCTCACGGTGTACTTTAAGAAGTATACCTGAATTTTATTTGAATATAGGAAAGAATCGCCAATTGCGGTGTTCGGGTGTGTTGGAGTTTCAACAACAGTCAAGGTTCGATTTCGGTTGCTTGCAAGTACCAAGAACTTTGATTCTGATTTCAATAATTTCGCTATGTTGAGTTCGGTTCGGTACGTCGTAAGTTTGGCGACTGACCCAGCTGGTCGATTTGTTCGAAGGAGTTCGTTTTTGAGTTCCTTCCCATGCATAGATTACTTTCATATGCAATAGCTATAGATTACACGATTATCAAAAGCTGCGCTTATTTGGTTGACTTCATAAAAGCCAAGCTTTATTGACATGGGGTGCATTGCTGCCCATTATGCATTGACATGCAGTGTTTTAAATGCAAATATTCCTGATTAATTCAGACCAACTTAATCTGTGATATGTCTGTAAAATTTCTCCCAGATATAAAACAAACAATTGTATTTTCACGCAATAAAGTAATAAAATTTCAGCCATAAGAGAAGCAAAAAAACAAACGCAACAAACAAAGCAACGGTGCATCGTAGACTCTGCCCCTGGCACCCCTTGCATAAAGGACTCGTTTAGTCCATTATGACGCAGCAGGGGCGTTATCCTTTTAGTACGTTCACGACGCTGCAGCGATAACGACATGGCGTCATATGGGAAAATGTGACGTCATTCACAAACCGGAAATACATAACTTATCGCAACACCGCAAGAAGAGGACCGAGCCACGGCCATAGATAACATGTGCAGAAATTTGGCAGAAGATTAGACTCTTAGTTCATGAGGTGTGATTGCAGACAGACAGACGTACACAGCTCATCACAGTACTCCGTTCCCCTACAGGGGAGGACGGAGTAACTAAACGCTTGAACTAACTGATGGACGTGTAGTCGGACAGCGCCATCTTGCGTTGGTGTGATTCCACGCCATCGTTAGCTTGTTGCACTTCACCGTAGTCTGCAACACCAATATTGTATTAAACACGCGAACCAACAGCATAGTCGATCCACTTGCATAGTTACCGTACGTATTTTGAGAAATATGAAATTCTGTGACGTTATCAGACGCTCAATATGTGTAGTCTACATTACACAGAATGCTGGATTACTGTGCCGATCCAGCAAAATATCCGCATACCTTGCACGTGTAATTCGGAGGTCATTGTCGATTGCTTCGTGCGGTTGACGGAACACGTACTGTACTTCTGTTATAGCTGTACCATGTACATCTGTCATTAACAAAATGCTAATACAAGAATTAGGTAAACGAAGCCGCAGTTAAGTCGCCGTTTTTCGACGAACGTTTTTGAGACAGTCATGACTGAATAGCGAAGGTTGTAACAACAAGGCAATGGTGCGCTGCAGGCTCCGCCCCCGGCATCACTCGTTCGATGGACTCGTCTAGATTCGGCGCAACCAATACAATGCAGGAGGGGCGAGCGCGGAGAACTAAATATGGTCAAGATGAACTAACATGCCAAATATTTAGGACAAAAGTCATTTCGAAAGTTATTGTCCGCCCACACACCCGACCGAGTGCTCTGTCTGGACCACTAGAGTGTTCGGCAACCCCACCCTCCAAATATGCCACATTTTATTCTGCAAGATTCGCTTATACGCGTATGCATTCAAGCAATCGTATGACTGACTACATTTCATTCACAGTGTAGACGTTATGCTGGCTTCGTCATACCAAAACTGGGAGTCGTTAGTGGCTTAGAGCAACGTTGTTTTAGACTAATTTGGCCCATACATTCTGTACACTTTCAACATTGTGCACTCTGATATTCAGTAGGCCTATTTTATTTTCAGCCGCCTATATAGCTGCCCCTAGGTCTCCGCTACTTGCTCAATGTAGTTTTATTTTTATCCAGTTGAGTTTATATTTTTTGTCGTTCAGCGGTTTCACTGTCTGTAAATGTGCGGATAAAGATGGTTATATTTTACGGCACAATTAGTTCTATATAATTCTAGCAGTCATTGTGGTCGTTATAAGCAGCGTATAAACAATACCAACCTCCGAAGATTCTCACAACGACAATTCGTAAAGACAGCACGACCGCTATGGCTCCGATCCTGTGAGTAGCGATTCGCAGAACTGTTTGAGCTGTGGGCAAGCAGTGACGGGGTGTTGTGACAGACTGGACCTAGCTGACGACGGCCTGCAGGGCGCTAGACTGTGGCGACACCGCGCTGCGTACTGACGCCGCCCGGCACCGCTGACCCCGGCTAGTGCGGCTATTGCTTCCGTCGCTGCCTGCTCGCCGCCGCTGCCGCTACCGCCGCTGCAGCTGCTGCTGCTGCTGCTGCTGCTGCCGGTGCGCGGCGGCGGCCGTGTTGACGCCGATTCACGCCGGCGTGTCGTGACGACCGATCGATTGCCCATCACAGCCAGCAGCGTCCGCAGCCAGCCCCCGGCCTGGAAGCATGCGCGGGCTCCTGCCAACTCGTCCGCTGCCTTTGTCTGCGTGCAGCCGGCACTGGTCGTTCTACTAGTCCGACTTGCCCACCGGGAACACTAGACTGATGCAACCTCGCCGTTTATCGGGCCTCGTGGGTTCCAGCTGCCACGTCTGCATCGCTACGTCTTTCATGTACGCCAGTCGACAAATTTTCGGCACGCACGCGAATGTACGACAGGCTAGTTTTCAATATTTATTCAATTTCGCAACAAGAGCAACTGCAAAATCGGATACACTGCACATTGACATAATTGCTGTTTTATGACGTAATGTCCATCAATCATGGCATCAGCTAGAGGGCACTCAGTAAAGCGCATACCGCTGCCACGCCACGTGTCGTTACCGGCGAGCAGAACGTGCACTAACCCTAACCGCATGATCATATAACCTCCGAAAATGTAATAGACTTTTCTTCGGTTCTTCTCCTATTCTCAATATTTCGTGAAACCTATCCACTAGTTTTGAGTTATCCTGTTCATAAACTGGCAAACAGATTGCGGTCTGTGATCAAAACATTAGGCCTATATTCTGCCGCCAGCGGTTGAGGTTGAGTTAATATCTGATGCTTGTAAAATGTCACTTGTTGACACTATACAGCAGTGGAAGGGAGCAGTGGGCGAGGTGAAATAGACCACGCGCGACTGAGCATACAAAAAGGTGCCTGTAGTGTACTTCTATAGAGTTCGCTACGTTCAGCCTGACTGGCATAGTATGCGTCACGTGCATAATGCCTGAACTGCAGCTTGGCCAGGCCGCTATAATACGACCACATGAATTGGAATAGGAAGCTTTTGCAGTAAAATACATTTCCGCCTCTGCACGGTGTTTTTTTTCTGAAACAGTTGAGCTGCAGGGCCTCTAGCGACACGGAAGAAACCGGTTGACAATAGGTTGGTATCTGTTGGCTAAGTCGAAAACATATCGTAGAAGGTAATTGTGGAAAACGGTACTACAGTTCTTGTTATCGGTTTTCAGCAAGTCGGGCGTTAGACTTGGTCTATAGTGTGTGTCCTAATAGTTGGACATTTATATAAGTTTATGTGCAGTGTTAAGGTTCGTTCAGGGAGAGCGGCGACGCGCAGATACGTACGTTGCGCGCTTCGCCGCGGTGGTGTGAACGAACCCTTAGCCGTGTATTTTGAAATTTTGTGACATCATTCTGAAACGGCCGGCGAAAACAGGCGAGCAGTTTTTACCCACGCAACGCTATGCTAGCGCGGGTACTAGCTGTGGCCCTGTGTCTGTCTGTGTACACAAGTCGGTGTTCTGTCGAAACGGATGAACTAATCGAGATTGTTTTGATATGGGTCATGGGAGCTTCTTTCCAGCTGTCCTACACTGTGTTAAAAGGAAATTCTGGTATCTCCAGGAACGAGGGTACTCCCCTCTGGAAGTTTGTCCCAAACTCTGGACTTCAGAAAATTTTACTTCCGCCCGTCGATCGTCGAAACATGTTATCGACTATAGCTCAACAAGGTGGACGCTCAGAGCGTGATAAACTGGACCGTCGTCGGTCACTAAGTTGACATTGACAAGACATTCGATCTCCGACATTCGACCGCTAGATTATCACAGTAATAATCAAGCTCTGTCTACAGCACGATTCCGTCGCGCGGATCTCTTGGCAACAGCTGATACTTGTTGTGGGGAGGGAGCGAAACAACGAGGTATCTGCAGCGCAGAGCGTGAGCCTATAATCATGGCGGTATGGCCCTACTGGACACTAGTTTGGGGCAGCATTTACGAGGGCCTACAAAAATAGCCAGGATGGCCAGGCCCATCTGCTCTCCAGTCATTCGTGTAATGCAAATCAGTACGCGTAAACTGTTGTAAAAGTAAAGTAGAAGTAAAGTATGCGGATATAGCAGTTCGCAGTCTAACCTGCCACACCGCTACGGGAACTCACATGCCATATAGGATCACACTGTGTTACCTGCCACCCGACTGAGGTGACATTCCCGCCTTTACCCCTGCCGAAGCTGGGGTAAAGACGGGAATGTCACAACATCTGAATAACATCCAGATGTTGTGTTTGTGTGGATCGTAAAACAAGTGTCAGTGTGGCTTGTGCGATTGAATACAGTCGACAGAAGATGACGGAGAACGCGGAGACTAGTGACACCAGTCCGTACATCGACCTGAAACTCTGCCAAAGCTTGTAAGAATTCCTCGACTGGTTTTATTAGCAGTAACACAGCAGTTGTGTAACAGCAGCTTCTATCCGAATGTCAGCCGTATACATAGGGTGAAGTGACGTCACATAATCTATGGTCACAATGCGATCGCCATTTTGTGGGTATAGCATGACATAATGCATTGAATCAAAGGGCGAAGATTTATCATCTTATTCCAATAACATTGAAGCAGTTGGTTTAAGAATATGTCCATATGATCATTAACTTACTAACAAATCATATTCAAGTGATGTTACAATAACAAACATTTCTGAGTTTTACCCACAAGATGGCGGCGGAAACCGACGGGCATAGACATGGAATTGCGTCACTGTCATCGTATGTATTCAGACGCTGTGTTTATTACTTTAACGGGTCCTCCGATAAAAGTTTTAAGAGCTGATATTACACTACATGATAATGGTTTGTCTGCGGGCTTAGCTTCTGTATAAATTAAGAACGAAATGACAGAAAGTTCGAATTTCATTAGCAGTTTGCTTATGGCAAATGCAGTTCTTCATGACGTTTTGAGGTACAAAAGTTCAAGATCATCAAACTTCATAAACTGCTGGTCATACCGTTTTCAGACCAAAGAAGTATCGTACGCTGGAAACTTGAACAGTTTCAGGTCAAAAAGTGACATCAAGGCCAACAAGTTAGCATATCTTGTAATCGACAAATGCTTTAAATACACGATCCTCATATGTTGTCTGCATGCTGCTGCTATCTCATTTATTACAACACGATGAAAAGTGTAGACGTCAGACAGATGTCAGGGACAGAAATTATGCCCATCTCCAACATTTCTTGCAGACTTCATGTCCATCTCAAAGAAGAGTTAATTGAATTTTAGAAGGTTGAGGTTAGAGTGAGTATTATGACTAGCGCACTTGCTGGTCGCCGATAGTGTGATATATGACGTGGCGGGTATGCATTCTACCGAGTGCCATTTGACTGTCATGTTATTGTCTGAATTTAATGCAAGTAAACGTATTGGCCATTGCCAATGCAGAGAAACCATGCGTACAATCGATCAGTGGTTTGTTGTGAATCGGCGTTGCAGAATAGATAACTACCGAGCGACGTTGCTGAAGAAACGTCGTGAGCAGCAGGAGGACGCGGAGGAATCCGCGGCGAGGCAGAACGTATCGCCTGACGTATCGTCAGCAGCACGTGACGGAGTAGCAGCTCTCAATGACGACGAGACAGCTGGCACAGACATCGCAGCAGCGGCGGCGGCCGCGGCGGCAGCAGCCGCTGAGAGGGAGAAATACGTGGACTGGGAGACGATGCAGGAAATGTAAGCTAATGGCGTTTCATTCATCGCACGCTTTTGCGTATTGTACTCTAGTTATTTAATTAACAAGACGAGGCAATGGTGCATTGCAGGCGCCGTCCACGGCACCCCTGGTCTAGTCTCGGCACTTGCCGTCGTCTACGGCACGACGCAACCAGTACGACGCAGCAAGGGCGTTAGCCTGCGTACGACGACGCTGTGACGTCGCTCGCTGCAACGGTATAGACGTGCTTCCATATGGCCCATTATGTGCAAATATGACGTCATCCGTAAACCGGAAGTACATATCGTATCGCAACGTCGCCAGAGGAGGGCCGAGAGACGTCCATAGGTAACACAGACACACGGACAAACAAACAGACAGACGTGTTCATCACAACACTCCGCTCTCTTATCCACTACGGAATTTTATAATACGCGTATATTACTACCGCAGCAGGTTGGCGGAGGTAATGTTTTGAAAGATGTTAGCTTGCCGAATTCCACGAATGCAGGCTTGTCTGTCGCTCCGGTTACAACCAGCTACGCCAGCTCCGACCAGTAGTCCGATCGTTGTCCGTGAATGCCACCAAGACGCTCGTCCAGGCGTTCATCTCGTGTCGCCTGGACTATTGCAACTC
>Ga0126333_1000246_pt1 | contig 10831 bp, 9 predicted proteins | sample InaspJWI54metaG_FD_94488 | JGI IMG/M metagenome (GOLD analysis project Ga0126333, IMG submission 94488) | Marine gutless worms symbiont microbial communities from Oahu, Hawaii - Inanidrilus sp. 2 OAHU.JWI-54 metaG | ecosystem: Host-associated > Annelida > Digestive system > Unclassified | place...
ATAATGCTGAAATTATTAAATTCTGAAAAGTTTTCACAATTAGTAAGACAAGAATGAGTTAAACAATAGAGTAACCTAACGAAAACAAAGCAATTGATACAAATGTTAACAAAAACAACCAAACCCAATGTTACTCTCATAATAAATAACTGACACAACAAAATAGACAGCCACAAACACAGTATATAATCTAAATATTTACAACTGCACTGCAACAAAATACTGGAAGCTATCGCAGGAAGCTTCATTATGTACAGTAAGCATTAATTACATATAAAAATCATTAAGCATACCGCTAAAAATTATGCAGATAAATATACAGTAAAAAGTTTGAACCAGTCGCTATAACAAATGCAATTAAAAATTTAAAATGACAATGCACGGATAATGGGATGTTTCTGTGCAAACTGTGCTAAACACAACATTGCAATGGTCTAATCTTGAGGAATGGATAAGTCTTTACTCATAATATTTCAATGATAATACCCTGTCATTGCAAATAAAGCCACATTTGTTGTTCAGTGTCAGCATATCTATCAGAATTTTCAACTAATCTGTGGATTAGCAAAATTAGAGCAAAATATCATCATAAACTGCATCGATGACATGTATCTCCTTGATTTAACTGTGACCACTTCAATTCACAGCTGGCGGCGTGGCACAGTGGTAGAACGTCGGTCTCTGACTGGCGAACTTTCCCTGTCCTGAGCTCGACCTGCAGCTGATGGGTGACCACTAATGTGGGTAAACCGTCCGCTACAAGTCAGCCAACTATGCCAACCCAGCCTTACATCCTTTCGGGGTCAATAAAATGAGTAGTAAGCTGGAATCAGATGTGTGCTGCCGTTTACAGGTAGCACCATCTGGTGAAAGCTACAGAGGTAACCACAGGCCTGGCAGAAAGTAACGGCAGCCTACTGCCAAGTCTATGGCATGATTCACTTCACGTCACCTGCGGGCTGGCTGCCTGTACACCGGGATCAGCTCCAGGCCGAGCGCTCGGTAACAAGTATGGGAAAACTATACCTTTTTACTTTTACTTCAATTCACAGCAAAAACACTCTTACATGTTACACACTCTAGAAATTACCAACACCAATTAGACAGTATTCTCATTTGCATTATTCTCAAATCTCAATGATGTAAGCAGGATTTAGTCACCTGTTGTTAAAACATGTGAAAACTGACGAAATAGATCAATTGTAACTGGCGATTGGTTTAAGACCTGCAGTTAATCCATATTTTTTGGAGGGGTGGGGGTTATCAGTTAATATTCAAAGCATGCGTAATCACAGGTGTACTTGATTCAAAGCACTGTGGCATATCTAAAGCAATAACGGACAAACACTCGACTAATGACGATTACAAAAATTATACATCTCACCAACATGCTGTTAGCACAAGATTGATAATAGAGCATAAAAGAAACCTTTTAACACAAAAAGAAAGATTCTAACACTGTATACAGTCCATCTGTCAGGAGCGAGGTGCAGACTTGGATATGGCCCAGCTGATGCCACTGCCATTCACTGTCTCTTGCTTCAGCAAAATCGAGATTGGTTTTACCTTTCTGGTACTGGCCCACCCGGGTAGTCCCAGAAAAAGGGCCATTAAATGGGTGTATGTATGTGTGTGTATACATTCCCCAGCTGAGGGACACACACAGCAGTGGGGTGGCACCAGGGTTTTACCCACAAGAGTTCTAACTTGTAAGTTCCGCAACTGAATTGCAAATGTTTGCTCACATTCAAATCATATTCACGATGGGTTTCTGGCAGCAGACTAGTAAGTCACAATTTCACAACAAAATACGACCTACACAATGAGTTGTAGCTGAATGTGTGCATACAATGCACAACAGCAGAGGGATGCACAGAAAGACTGCATGCTGGAAAATTACACAACAAAAATGCGAACAAAACTCTGCAACCTGCACTGTCAGAATGGTCATGCATCAGGCTGCACCAGCCCAATAAACAGAATCGTTAACAAGTATGTTGGACCTACTTACACACACCTAGAACATGAACTGCAGGAAAACAGCCAGCAGACAACATGCCAATCAAACAACATTTTACCACAAAAAACAAAATACACTGAAATAGGAAGCCATTATGTGCGCATCACAGCAATTACATCGTTAAATTAATTCTATTAATACAAACAATGGACCAGCTAACACAATTACCATAAACGTGCACAAGTATTTCTAAATTTCTACATTTTTATGGTGCAGTTTACCTACAGCTGAACTGAGTTGGTATCTAATCATAACATGGTGCCAGTGATTCGTGCATGCAGTACTGCTCAAACACTGGTCGATTGCTTGCAACAACGTACATGCCGTAGAGATGGACGCAGGCTGCGGCAACCACAAACATGTGGAATATCTGGTGGCTCTGAAACTAACACAACAAACAAACAAAACACCCGTTTAATGGCCTGTATTCCAGAACAACCTGGGTAAGCTGGGCCTGATTTACAAAATATCTTACAATTTATCGTAAGATTATCTTAAGTTTATCGCAAGATCGACTTACGATAATGACTTACAACGTGCTTAGATATCTCTTAGAAACATCGTAAGCTAATGTACGAACACTATCTCAGACGATTTTGCAAGTGAATTGTACCCGAGAAAAACCTTGCGTCATTCGTAAGATGTTTTGTGAACGAGACGTCTATTGTAAGTTGATCAGAACTTTGGCATTATCATAAGACTGTCGTAAGATATTTTGTAAATCGGGCCCCAAGTGTCAGAAGGAAAAAACCCATTGTGGATTTAATTCTAGTGAGGCAAGAGACAGTGAGGTTTGGGGATGTGCAGTGAGGATTGAAATGTGCAGTTAAATCAACAGACAAATACCTGTCTAACAGTGACCAATATATTAGCCGGTCATTTTCAAGGCATGACAGTCACAGTAATCCCCGAATGCGTTTAAAGAAACTTTTAGAAATTGCTAGAGTGCTACTTTTACCTGCTGGATGACCTTCCTGGTGCCAAGCCAACTGTAGGCACATTCTGTGTCAACAAACTGGGCCAATTCATGGTGCAATAAGACAGCTTGAATGAAACTGATCTTCACCCGTGTTTAAGAACGACACCAAACTACAGCAACCAATGCTACAGCGGGCTGATGTCACTGCTTTCATGCTGTCATAGCAGCTACAGCCATTTCCAATTTGTACATTCACTGACTTCACAAAAATGAAACGTGCCACTTCTATTTCATGAGAACTATACTAAACCTGACAAAAAAACTACACACACATATATTTATCTTCCTTCCATTTCAAAGGCATACACGCTTGAAAGTAAACAGGCGGGTGTTGCACATTAATCCAACTCGTTGGTATTAGCTGGCTGAAATTAGCCTAATGAGGCTAGGAACTAACAACTCTAGGGGTCTTCCAAGGGAAAACTGCAAAGTGTGGTGACTGCTAAAATTCAATTTTTACAGGTAGGATGCCCTTCCAGTTATCTATACAACAGTGTCAATACACTACACGTGTACACACACCTGTTCAACGGCTCTTTTTCCGGGACTACACAGGTGAGACGTACCAGAAAGGTAAACCAATCTGGATTTTACTGAAGCAAGAGACAGTGAGTGGCAGTGGCATCAGCTGGGCCATATGCAAGTCTGCACCTCGCTCCAAACAGACACCATGCCAGCACCCCACCACTCAGTTTTTTACAGGCCGGATACCCTTCCTGCTGCCCAACCAACAGCGTCAAAGCACTGTCAATACACTAAAACAATGATATTTTACTGCAATGCCAAACAAAAAAACGAACCACACCTTCCTCTGCCGCTGACTGCCAAATGCGCCAACGAAAATTTGTTCACCAAAAATCCACAGGAATATGGCACTTCAAATTAGCCGCCGAATTTTGTTAGCCGTAAAATTCATCCGCCGCCAAATTTCTTACATTTCTATATCCCTTCACCAGTATGATTTGATCTGTGTTAGTTATTTTTGTAGTTATTTACTGTTAAGGAGCAGGCCTAATTTGCACTTTTCTGCATTCAATACTTCTTTTGTACACACCGAGAGCTAGCACTGTTTATAAACTTTAAACTTCTTTGTGGTAATGCTTATATTTTGAATGTCTGGCTTATTGTCAGTCAAATTTATAATGTTCAGCTGTATTTTCAGCCAAATTGTGTAGTTTCCTCAAAAAATTCGGCTAATCCAAATATCAGCCGAAAAATTTGTTCAGCCAGCCGAATTTAAAAAAAATCCGGCTGAGGGGTCTAGAGTGAACGAATGTTTAGCTTTCAGTTGGAACTTACCATCACCACCACCGTTGTAATAGTAGCTTTTCAGGTGAATCTGCATTAGTCAGCTCTCCTTTGGTTATCTTTCTCCATTTGTTTGAGAAGAAAGCGTTTGGGGAAAAGTGGCAAGGTTTTGGGGTTTAGGTGCCCTTCCTTCATCCAATCAACAGCATCAAAGCACTGAGAAAAAAATAAGCATGTTGGAAGCAGGTATGAAGGTACGGAAATTGTGAGGGTAACATCACTGAGGACAACTCTACTAGTCTGAGTGTGCCAGTTGCTGTGAGCAAGGACACATAGGCAGTAAAACTTTGCTCCAACAAAATTCTCAAGTTCTTGACCGAGGGTGACGGCTAACTAGGGCGTCCTGTATAACAGCTGTATAATGGTAGTAGTAGTCAAAAGCATGTTATGTAGAAGATGACCTATCACTGCTCACAACCTTCAACTGAGAAAATACAACAGAACACTAGACTACCTTATAAGCAGGGTGCCGATACAAATTATTGTATCATAATAAGATACAATAATAAGTGTGTGTGTGTGTGTGCAATAAGAATGTTATTCAAAGACTGCTATTGAGATTTATTACTTATCTCGGTTTTATCACACATTGTTATCAATAATTTATAGACTAAAACTGTGTGGTTTCATAAATTTTGCAATTTTGTGTAATTAATGCAATTCTCATGTGTTTTTTCTTAGATTATTTTAGCCTATTTTTTTAGCTTGCTAAGCTGCATTCTGACTACTTTAAATAAACAAATATGTCACGTCACCTACCCAGATATCAAAGCGGCCGGGCCAGATACGCTCTGGAACACGAGCAGCATAGATAACAGCACCAATGATGTAGAGGAAAGCCATGAGGATGACCCAGCCAAGAGCAGCGTAGTTGAAGGCATGGGATAGGCCGTCAGTGATCACAAAGTGTCCTGCAGGAATAACTCCACTCAAACCAAGTGCCACGAAAAGACCTTTATACAACAGACAGAACACGCCAAGATTAGAACTCAATGCAAATGTAAACAGATGTATCACACAACAGTTTAACAATAGCTTTTCAAGTGAACAGAGCTGTGAATGACAATGACAATAAGATGGATATGTGATGTTAGAATGACAATGATAATAAGACGGATGTGTGATGTCAAAGGAACAATTAGGTTCACGTGACGAGAGAGCGATTAGGAACAGATGGTGGTATAATTACAGTGAAATACAAGGAGCGGCACAAAAAAGTACCCCCTCAAGATTTCCGGCAAATATTTTCCCAATGACTGAAAATTTTATATGCCTATTGTATGTTCATATATATGCTAAATTACAAAATTTTATTCAACTGTCTCTAATTTTGAAAAAGTTATGCCAAATTACGCACGATCATCCAGTAAATTTTTATATTTCACAAAAAACGCGCAAAACTGCAATATCTCTGCATCAGTACAACCAATCTCCACGCAATTTAACAAGATGATGCAGAAAGTGTTTCTGAAACGCATGGCTGTTAGAAACTGCATTCAAAATCCCAAGATGGCAGACAACCACCATCTTGAAAATCGAAAAACTGCAATATTTCATGATGATGTGGAATGGGTCTCTCAAGTATATTGGCGTTCCACCATCTTGGATTTTTAAAATAAAATTTTTAACGGGTCGTGCACTTGAGAGATAAATTCTGCATCATCATGCCAAATTTTGTAGAGACAGATCACACCTGTTGAAGAGATATCGTGGTTTTTCGCATTTATATAGTAAAATGTAAAAATTCACTAGATGACTGCACTTAACATGGCATAACTTTGTCAAAGTTTGAGATAAGTGAATAAAATTTCGGGATGAGAGCAATAAAAATTCGTAATTTTGCACAGATATGAACATTGAACATACAATATGCATGTAAAACTTTTATTTAAAAATTATCAGTCATTGGGCAAATAATACCAGAAAACCTTAGGGGGATACTTCTTTTAGCCACAACCTGTAGACTGAGACAGTATGGGCATGTTTTAACAAAGGATAACAATAAATGTATAAAAATGCATGGAGTATGAACTGGAGGGTGCAAGACCTAAAGGAAGGCCAACGAGGTTCTAGAAAAAGATTGTCAGGCTCGACAACTATGCAGGGCATATACTATGGACCGTGGAAAATGGAGAACGTCAATTAGAGATGCTGTATAATAATCACAAAGGTAGGGTGTGAGTGAGTGAATGCTTTTGCTTGTATCGGTACATTTAGGTTGTCCTGGAAAAAAGGCAATTAAACGGGCTGTTGTTTGGAAGGAAACTTTGGTTAGCATGCTGACCCTTGACCCCCAAAAATGAGAGTAAGTGCACTTGCACAGTGGCGTGTGGTGGAAAGCAACAGTAGCTAGTAGCCAGTTTAGTGAATAAACACAGACATGGAATGACTGACTGAAAGGAAATACAAACCAGCACGCAGCGGTCTAAAATGTGGTCTTGAGAAGCGATCACACATGGAGACGATGATGGAGAATGTGCCTAGCAGAGCAATGAGAGCCAGGTAGCCGATCTTAGGCGACATGCGGCAGTAGAAGCTGTAGTAAAGCCATGGAACAAATGACCCGATGGTCAGAAGCGCTATGCCACAATAGTCGAGCCTAGCACACGACAATACCAGCCAAAGTTCAACATCATTCACGCATGTCCCACTGTACGAAATGTGCTGCTCAGTATTGTACATATCTTCAGTTGTTATGCAACTTCTGACACTGCATATGCAAGATCTCACATTCAAATACTAGCAACTTAGATATCTCCGACAAGTGGAACATTTATTCCACTTTTAAGTACTTCTTTCTGATTTGACAATCAGACTATTCATGTGCATTTTAGAAATTATATATAGAGTCGCAGGCCCCTCAATGCAATTTCAGCAGCATTATAGAAGTCCATCAATGACTGGTTTCATTCATCAGCCCCAGATGTTCATGTGTGAAGATACCAATGCCATGACAGAGAAAAAAACACAGAGCATAAAAAAGACAAGTTTATGAACCCAACAAATATTACTATTTTCATTTCTGCATAAGTATCCCACTTTCTACAGTTACTCCAGCTTTGGTTGTGTCTCCTAAAAGCAAACTTTTGTTATTTACCAAATATGTCTTACATGCTGGATACCCTCCTGTTGCTGAACCAGTGACATCAGCCTCAACTAAACATCGAAGGAAATGCAAATGCTGAGAAAAAGTCAACAATTTTAAACACAAGTGCACTTCCTACAAGACAAGTCCTGAGAGATGCACGTACTTTCCAAAAATATATCCGACTTGTTCTGAGTGGCAATGGACGGTATGGAACAGAAACGAGAAGCCGAGGCAGAGAATAGCTCCAGCAAAAAATGCCGAGAAAACGGCCACCTCCTGCCAGCGAATCTCGATCCACGGATTGACAAAGAAACACACAGCGAGCACAATGAATGCTATGAAGCCTGTACACAACACACACACCAGCAGCTATACACAGAGTGCAGTAATGTCAGACTATTAAAACTAAAATAAAGAATAAACCTGATAAAAACTAAGATGAGTTACAAAAAACGTATAAAACTAAAACACACCCACACACCCATTTAATGGCCCTTTTCCGGGACTACCCGGGTGAGCCGGTACCAGAAAGGTAAAATCAATCTGGATTTTACTGAAGCAAGAGATAGTGAGTGGCAGCGGCATCAGCTGGGCCATATACAAGTCTGCATCTCGCTCCAGACAGATAACTATGCCAGCACCCCACCGCTCAGTTTTTTACAGGCTGGATGCCCTTCCTGCCACCCAACCAACAGCGTCAAAGCACTGAAGGCAACAATAAATAAACAAATACAGTATATAAAAACTAACCAAGGAGATGGGTCCAGATGTTGCCGGTCTCGGTGTGAATGCGGAAGATGGAGCGAAAGCACTCGGTGAAGGTGTGCAGCTGAGGCCGGTGTCCGTGTAACAGAAAGTCGTTATCACGCAGCCAGCCGGGCAGGTGCTGATGATGGACGGCTATCCACACACGCCGTGCTATCTCCTCTGCCTTGTCCAACGCCTTGCCTGGCATCGCCAGTAGCTCCTTCGCTGCCATGTCATGGCACAGGTTCTGCAGTGACGCTGCCATCGAGTCAAGCGTGGAATCAAGCGCATTCTGCACATAAAAAGATGAGGTCCCCAAACAGTTAGCACAGCCGGCATTAGCCGCACACACAGACTATGCAATGCCAGGGTGCTGTGCTCATCTCCATTTCAGTGGTCTTGAGCCGGCAGCGGGCTTACATCCGACATTATAGATTGTAGACCACACCTCTTTCATAACCTAGCAAGCGTGAGAGGCAGCAGGACTTAATCAGTCGGCATGTGGAGTAGACGGTTTCGCAGCAAGTCAGCCATGACACTAATTACCCTCTCACAGCGACTCCCTTTGCTGACGTCACGAACGGCAATCATTTCGGCCATTCAGTCATGCCCACTGCCAATGCCCATTATAAGAACTGGGCACTGGGTAGAATATCATTTTTGTCAGAGGAATCCGGATATGGATACGGTGTGAATGGAAAAACAATGGCATGTAACTGTAAATGAAACGCGGACATTTGCTGTAATGAATATCTACTGCTTTACAACGACCACTATTTTACGGCCATTATACAGGTCAACCTGCATTAGCCGGCACCCCCAGTTAAGAACTGGAGGACTTTGTTGGTGCAAAGTTTTAGCTGGTGGCACTGGCAACCAGTGCAATCGGATTAGGGAGAAGATGCTGGAGTTCTCAGCAGCGTTATCGACACTGTCTACTCTCCGTACCATTTGTCTCCATACCATTCTACTACTGCTTTTGCAGTCAGTGTTCAAATAGTTGCCAATTCCAGACGACTGTAAAACACCATGCCACATTTGCCACATGATGCAGTGTGAGGTTTAAATTTCACTATGGGCAATTGTGATTATCAAAAAAGACAGTAACTGTAATACACAACCTATACAACCTAGCACACAAGCCACATGCCATTACTGCAGTGCCTAGGTCTTACAAAAAGAACATTTGAATGATGCTGAAAGCACACTTCATCGCCAAATATAGAAAGTCTTCCTGAACAGAATATGCTGCTTACCAATGGTTCGCTATCACTGCTAGAAGTAAGACTTTCAGGTGACGAGAATGTTCTTCGATGATGTAGTGTCGGCTGGGTGGCATCATCAGCCATGTTACCTCCAATCAACTTAACAGGTGTGATGCCGTTTAATAGATTGTCCAGATGATAATGACGACTATAATAATTCTAAAAAATAAAATTAACAAGTTGCAACATTAACAGTAACTACTACCGGGTACTCAACATGTTGTATATAATATATAAGATACTAGTTAAATATCATCGAACTGCCAGACGCCATTACTTTTACCACACTGATCGCACAGCACATGCTGTCGTCTGTCTGTGTCTGTCACAAGCTGGAGATCTACCAAAACAGCTAAACGTAATGTGCCAAATTGCCGATCTCCATATAACTATATGGAGATCGGCAATTTGGCATTTCATTAACTGGAAATGGCATTCAGAACCTAATCTACCAAAAAATGTACAGACTGAGGTTGCCAATCTCTTGTCTTGATAATCAGCAAACCTCCTGATGGAGCATCATGCCAATGGAGCCCTAGCTGCAGCTTCCCAGTGCCCGTGGTAATTCAAGATTATTCGGAAATATACAAATATGAGATTGTTAAGGCCTACCACTAGCAGATATTTTGAATTGTGTTTGCAATTGCTAGGTCACTTAGGGCAGTACCACTCCTGTAACTACTGACATAGCGGTCCGTTCAATTACCCAAAGACGGCAAAAGACGTGAAAACAGCGAATGAAGTAGTTATACATATCTCTTTACATTTTTCTCAATAACGACCGCCCCCCCCCCCGTACTCTAACGTTCCAATGTTCTGTCCGCCTGCATGAAAGATGTTATAAAAGCAAACAGAGATGCACTGAACAATAATGATACCCGTAATAAAAATACATGTCTTGTTCTTGAAAAATTGGTAGCCCTGACAAGGGCCAGTTGTTGGTAGAGTTATTAATGCTGCCTAGCTCGCTCAGCATGTGAGGACTTTCTTTCACCCGGCTTTCTGGCAATGTTCGGCCTCACTGGCACAGTCAGCACACCGTTGCTCGACGTTACCATCGCTGTTCATTTCTGCCAAACTGTACTCACCGAAAGCTGCGTCCTTGTCCTCCTGACTTTTCACCTGCCACACAGCATGTGGCACAGTGAACACTGCTAAGTCAGGAGCGAGAGTGTAGTTTCTGTATGAGATGACTACACAGCACAGGTCTTTCATCTGCAGCTGGTCAACACAACTCGAGTCGACCACGTGATGTCGCACTTCATCATCATCATCGTCATCGACAAAACGGATGCAGGCCTCAACGGCCTCTGTATCCGAGACATAACTTTAATATATGATGTTATCAATACGTATAATAACTACTAAACTATACTGCGGTTCCTGATGCCATGGAGATCTGTTTTGTAATCGTACAGTACTTC
>Ga0126333_1000248_pt1 | contig 10798 bp, 7 predicted proteins | sample InaspJWI54metaG_FD_94488 | JGI IMG/M metagenome (GOLD analysis project Ga0126333, IMG submission 94488) | Marine gutless worms symbiont microbial communities from Oahu, Hawaii - Inanidrilus sp. 2 OAHU.JWI-54 metaG | ecosystem: Host-associated > Annelida > Digestive system > Unclassified | place...
ATATAATGCTATAGATAACAATTTTTAAATTAAACTAAACATTAACGTAACACAATACGCTTATTTCACTTGTATATTGTTGATTCTCTCATTTCTCTGCTGAAGATGCAGCTGTTAATTTTATGGTATAAATTTAATAAACGTTCTGCATGTTGTTGTTAACTATGTCTGACAGTTGTTTCTTTATATTTAATTACTAAGTTTTCGATGTCGAAAAACGAAGCTTTCATCATTTAGTGAGAACTAATTTTGACTGCGCAATAAGCGGACATTTCACTCAGCAGATGCGCAAATTACTACGCGTATGAGACCACGCCCACAACAACATGGTGGAGTGGTGATGGTGTAGTTCGATTGGATCGACTGAGGTAATCGATAATTGCCGTGTCTACCTTGTGATTTGCAACGACCGACGGTGATGGCTGAGCAGAAGCCAAACAGTAGCCGCCCATCGCCGTCGGCTAGCGAACGTGCGGTGGAAAACTCGGCTGGCGTCCAACGACCGCCGGAGCCCCTCGCAGTCGTCCTAGCCCCCTCGGAATCGCCGTCGGATCGCCTGCCCGTTGGATTTCCCGCTGATCATACCCTCTCAGTCTGCTGGCCATCCACTGATTCTTCTGACGCGTGTGTAGCTGAACCATTGGCGGAAGTTGCAGACGACTTTGTGGAGGCATCTTCTGCGTTGCAGTTGCAGGCAGAACCAGTGCGCCCGCAGTGTACGGAAGTGATCGCACCCGTCGAAGGTGACGAGGACGACCGAGCCATGATGGATGCTCTTGGCTGCCATTCAGGCCTACCTCGACAGCACCAGCAGTTCAACATGGATCGTTACAGCATGGCTCCACATGTAGATGGCACGTATGCAACACTTACACCGCTGCAACCTCTTCCTCCAATCTCGGCAGTGTCCGAACGGCTTGGATCAGGCGTGGTTTTGACGCACTGTAGCAGTGGCGAACCGCATCAAGATGCTGGCCACACCGGTATGCATGGTTATGCACCATATAATTATCATCAGCTGAAGCCGGATGAGGTGCCAGTGTGTGCTAACTTCCAGCAGCAGCTTCCCAACATCTCCGACAATCGGATAGACTCATCGGCATTTGCTCCAACACAGTACGTGAGATATGGTCAGAATTTGGGCAGCGTTCCGCAACAAGCACCGATTTGCAAGTCCGAGTTTGATAGTAATGGGAAGAATCCTTTGCAGTCCGAAGTGGCAGTTCTTGGTCACTCAGTATATGCAAACAGTCAGATGATGCCTGCCATTCCAGGTGGGCAGGTAAAGCCAGAGGTTACCAGAATGTTGGGTGGTGTTGAGAGTAATATAAGTCTTCGTGGTGATGTGTCTCCAAATGCCGGCTGCATGCCGTCACAGTGCCAGGTTACGAGTGTCGACCCACAGGCGGCGCTACCATGCCGCGCTAGTTCACCTGATCAGCCGTCATCGTCCACCGACATCAGACACAATCCGGAGTTTGTCTCGATGTCGGTGTCAGCCAGACACCACTCATGTGATAAGAATCTGCAATGCAGTGAGGAGATCAGCACGCGAGATGTTGCACTTCGGGTGAGCAGTGAGCTGAAGCGATACAGCATCCCGCAGGCCGTGTTTGCTCAGAGAATCCTCGGCCGCAGCCAGGGTACATTGAGCGATCTTCTGCGCAATCCAAAGCCGTGGAGCAAACTGAAGTCCGGTCGGGAGACGTTCCGGCGAATGTGGAAGTGGCTTCAAGAGCCGGAATACCAGCGCATGGCGGCTCTCAGAGCTGGTGAGTTGTGTAATGTTTGTTGTAGTACAGATTTTGGTTCTTTTGTTACATGATTTTAGATACTTTATTAGAGAATGCTGGGTGGGATTTTGTGTTAAAGCATGATGTTATGTATCTTGTATATGCAATCTAACATTGCATGTTTTTGACAGTATTATGGGAAAATGCTTTTAAATATTTGAGTTGTGCAGAAGGTACGATGACAGTGCACAGATGTTGAATATATGTAGTGACAAAAGTGTCATGCACTATGGCTTTGGGTAGACATGTCAGTAAGGACTAAGGTTGTGGTAGGAAATGTCAACTTTTTTCTATTGCATGGTCATAGGTGATCCGTATTAGAAATTATAGGTTCAGCACATGGCTAGTGTAAAGTATCAGCTGTCGTTAATAAACCCGCACGATGGAATCGTGCTGTAGACAGAGCTTTGGCGATCATGGTGATAAACTACAGTGGTCGAGCGTCAGAACTTGCAGGTATATTGTCGTCTTAGTTGACTGATGATGGTCCAGTTTCTCATGCTCTGATCGACCACCTTTCTCAAGCTACGTTGATAACACATTTCCACGATTGATATGCCATGGCGAAATTTTTTTGAGTGTGGAGTTTATGAAAAAGTTCCAGAGGGAACTGGAAGCACACTTATTTTTGTAGACACCTGAATTCCTTATATAACACAATGTAGGACTGGTCGAAAAAAAGCATCCATGCAAAAAAATAGATCAGTCCATCCACCCCTTTTGATAGAACACTGACTGGAGACAGACAGACACAGGGCGATAGCTAGAACCCGCGCTAGCATAGAGTCTCGCGGGTAGAAGTCAGTCAGCACGTTTGCTGTTACTGCTGGCTTTTTTATTGCATTTGGCTTTTTTTCGTTTCATTTAGTTGGTTAATGAGTTGTTTATTGGTTTTTGTAATGTTGCTTAATAGATTGTTATTTTTTGCCATTTTTTACATATCTGAACTTTTTGTAGTTTTCAATATCTCTTCAGTTCTATTTCACTGTTCTTTGACAGATGTCCTGTTCATCTATATCTGTTAGTGTCCATTCTTATTTTACATTTGATCCAGTCATTGTTGATTTATGGTACTACACATGTCCAGACTATCCAGATATGCATTATTGCCCTTATTAATCCCCAGACTATCTTGTTTCTGTGAATAATTCTGATCTTAGCAAGTTGTGTGCTTTGTTTATTCATACAACGTGTCTATTGCACTGCTAATGAGTTGGTTGTAAAAGTGTCCCTGTATACCAAACTTGTATTGCGACAGTTGTGCTACCTGTTTTACACCTTCATCAGATATTAGAGAAGTATGGCCTGCAGTGTAATATATGTTGTGGTGTATTTGCTACCAGTTTGTGGCTAAGAGTAAAATCATTGTCTGCAGTAGATAATAGGAAGATAAAAAGATGAAAGCTGTCTTAACTTTAGTTACATATTATGGAAAGAGAAATTGTTTAATGACAAAAATAGACAAAAAGGTTTAACTTCAGGTTAAGGATGATGCACGCCAAGAACACATTAGGAAAATATTACAGAGTAGACAGGTCGAAAAGAAGATCTCTTTACTTTCCTTGCCTTCTTTGGTCAGTTGATCTGTCTCGGTCTCTGCTTTTACGCTCATGTTGAAGACTGTGTTATTTTGCTGGCAGTTCCGGTTTTTATATCGTTGCATGTGCCTTTGTGGCAGTTTTCTGTTAATTGGCGTGATTAAAATGGCTGTTTTTTATTAGTTTTTATACCCTCAGTAGTATATGATCGTGAGGGATGATAAAAATTAGACATTATTATTATATTACTGTTATTTTTTTAAAGCCCACCAGCACAAAGCCGCAGGCAGGAAAACTAGGCTAGACATACAAAATTATGGTTGCCACTAGCTGGTGCCTTATTGTCCATGAAGGAACCAACCCTGGGATCAAGGCAAGGCAAAACAAATACTTTTCTTGTGAGAACGGGACGAAATAGATTCAGTGGGCACGGGAGCGATTTTCATTCCCGTGCTCTGTCGCGGCAGTATAGCGAAGAATGCGTGGCAGAACGGCAGGGCAGTAGTACGTGGTGAGGGCATGCGGGGAGAGTAGGACGGCAAGCGACGAGCGAGTGACGATGACAAAATGACATCGTCGACATTAGCGTCATTCAAGCGGAGTCGTCGTCGTCGACAAAACGAAATGATTTCATCACGACGAGGCCTTGTCCCGCGAGGCCGGCGCGCCACGTCCCGCTCCTTGGCACCCCCACCGCAGCCCACCCAGCCTCTTTGCCACTTCTCTGACAGTCGGCGACCGCCCGCCCGAGAATTACTCGGCGAGATTGCGGCGTCGGCGTGCGGTAGGTCCGCTGTAGTTCGGTAGCGTTGGACTCATCCATCTTGGCTGAAGACGACAGCGTCACCGGCTCAGACAGGACCGCCGGACATCAGCAGACCTCATCACCGCGTACTACTACTACTGTCGTGCCATCGCTTTAGCTGACCACACACATACATGCAGATAACCAGGGTAGCAGAGCTGCAAGCCATGTTCAGCGCAGTTTTAGGGATCACTAGATTGCCCACTGCAGGGTATCGCGCCAACGCGATCTCCATCGCTTCTGTCATCTCCAGTTCTCCTGTGTAGACCACACATGCATAGTACATGCGTGCCGTGAACCTGCGCTAGTTAACTGGCATATTGTGCTGCAGCCAGTCATGTTAACAAGGCCACGATTCCCAAGGCCACAGCCACATGTTGCCGCAGCACTGCCAGTGCCACACGACGCACAACGAATCAGTCAACAGTTACGAAGCTCTCAAGTACTCGCAACCTCGAACAGTCACTGAACTGCTACTCAGTGATGGCAGTCATTGTTAAACCTAATAGTTGAATGTTGCTGTTAATGTACCGTATGGCATCAGCCAAGGCCAAAGCAAGGACTCGACAAGGCTCAACATCACTGGCTGCCGCCTCTACCTTGAGCACGCTTACGCCACCTCTGCACTTTGACCGACTGTACGCCTCCGTCATAAATCTCCGCCTGTCCGTTCATACGGCGTGTGACAAATTAATTGTAGGCCCCATAGATTGGTTGGTTGGAGTAGAGTTTAACGCCCCACTCGACACAGATGGACTTTGATCAGCCAACCGCATGATTTTTGACAGCTTGCTCCAAATCTGTGCAGTGTTGTGATTTTTTGATTATCGGCCGAATTGAAATATTTATTGTCGCATGACCAACTGCGAGCCGCTTCGCTGATTGGTCGAAACGCTGTCGAACGTTCGTCAATGTTGCATGGTCACGTGACCGTGCAACATTGCAATTTAACCCAACTGATCAGCGTTAACCTGTGTTGTGTTACAGCAGTACCAAGAAGGCCACTGTGTCAAAGTCACAGTGTGAAAGACAGATCACATGCAATAAATATGTAAGAAATTTTTTTTTAAATATCTCCGAACTGAAGTAGGAATTTGCATTTCAGCTTATTCGAATGCACACATCGTATGTTATAGTGCCACCTGGCAAACAGAGTTGAACGACGTTCGCCTAATTGTCGATGGAAATTAAAAATTAACTAAAAATCATATTTTAGGCTGGTGGTTGGTCATACGACAAAACAGATGAAGCATGGTCGTTGCACCCTCGTGTGACATTTTCAACCTCGGGTTCATCATATTTGAATATCGCACTCACTACCGTGCATCATCTGTATACTGTTGTCTAAGCCGGCAGTTGCATGACTCGTGCTTTTTCCACTCGGCTGAGTGGTATTTATCTGCACGTTGCAGTATGGCGGAATATCGACTTTGTATATGCTGCCGGTATTCGCATGCACGACTGCGCTGGGGGAGGATGTATTGCTACAGCGAACGAAAATGTGCCGATACAGTTGGCACAGTGCCGGTTCCCTCGGCTGGCCATTTCTAGTGCTAAAATATTAATACATTTTCACATAAAATATACAGTTAAGAGCAGTTTTATCAAACAGCACACGAAAACTGTTATTGTTTGAAAATACCAAAATGCTGATTGCAGTTTAACAAATAAATTTACCGTATTATTTATTATAATTTTCCGCACACTTACGTTCCCTACTGCTGTCGGTGATTGCAGTGTGGTCGCACTGAGCTTCGCACATCTCTTGGCACGTGAGTTGGGACGGGCGGCTGTCGTGCCGAGCATCTTGTACACAATGTCGCTGCTGATTGCTGCATGCTGCTGCTCTCCCGCCCGCCAGCAATGCGCGTTTCACCAGTGGCATACGGCATCCCGGGTGGTCTGTTATTACTCCGTCCCATGACGTCTGCATGTCTCTGTGCCTGTCCGCCGGCATGTCTCTGGAACTACGTTTCCAGTCTTCGCCAATGTTTCTGTGTGTCGCCTATATCCGTGGCTCGGCTCGGTCGTCGTCTGGCGACGTTGTGATACGTTATGAACGTCCGGTTTTATGGACGACGTCGCGTTTGGACATAATGGTCGGATATAGACGACGCGAAAAGGCGTATTTTCAAAGTGACTCAACAGGGGCAGCACAGATGTGCTACCGCAGCGTATACTCAAACTGACTCAGAAGGGGGAGGACCGGACCGGGGGCAGGGTCTGATGTCCGCGATTGCCTAGTTTGATCGCGGAGTCTATCTCTGTCATACACGTGTAGATCGTGCGAATTACTATCTGCTGTCACTCCGCAATTCCGCAATTAAAGGTCGTTGCGGTCCGCGGACGGAATCAGTCTGACGTCCACACGACGGTGGTCTCTATAAGCCACAGGATACCGGTCGGCGATGTATTTGTGCGATTCTGACGCTGAATCTCGGCAAATATACTGGCCGTCCTGTAGGCTGCTGCTGCTGCTGCTGGTATAGCCATGGCGCCGTGGATTATCTCGTGCGCCTGTGCGTCGCCACATCTCTCGTCTGCCGGCGTGACTGATTACTTCGCTTGCAACTGTCACGTGCATATAGACGTGTCCTCCGATGTGTAATAGTCCAAATTAGTATGCTAACATTTAGGGCAGAGTTGCGTAGTTAGGATTTACGGTTACAGTTAGTTTCGGGTGGTGGCAGATGTTGTACACTGAAACATTTGAAAGAACTACGTTTGACTGTATTCTCATTTCGCATGCGTCGAGGCATCCCGCTCCTCTGCCTTCTCTGTGGCCGTCTACAAGATGTCGAGAGCGAAGAGCGATGCTGTTAGGCAACATGGCGACTGATAATCAAAGCCCGTTGTTGTGAGGTTATACAGGCGGCGCGGACCGCGTGCGTGCGTGCTCAATACGAGGTTGATTTGACGATTGATGAGCCAACGATGTCACGTCGTCATGCCCCCACTTCCATGCAGACCGCAGCAGCAGCAGCAGCACGGCCGGCAGACCAATTCAATTGGACGCAATTTACGCAATCGTTTACCGACCGGCTACTCTCTGCATTCGACCTCGAAAGGCCTTCCGTCCCTCCTCTCTGCGCACTTGGAAGGCATTCCTCCGTTGCAGCGGTCATCCTGGTAATATAAGTGCGTTATGATTTCTTCTGTTGAACTAGAAGGCACTCGGTAGAGCGCATACCTTCGCCACAGTGCACATGTCCTGTGTCATTATACAGGAGCTGCAGAAGTGCGATTACTCTTACATTAACCTTTCCATATTTCATCTGTTCTTCTCGTGGTTCGTATTCGTACTAATCAAATCTAATCAAACACGACTTTAATAATGGTTGACAGACCGCAACCTGCCTACAACTTGCTAAACGTGTGATATACAACGTCTTTAACACTCAGAAAAATGCTAAATAAAACACTGCAGAAACACGGTAGAAATCCTGCTCAGACATAACGTTTTTGAATTTTTCTTGCATGCCAACAAACAGACACACACGAGTCATACGAGTCATAAACAGTAATCCCACAACTGTAAATCCTAACCCTAACGAAGGGGGTAGATGTCCGCGATGGCGATTTCCAGGGGAGGCTGTGAAAAAGCTGTGAAGCGGTTGAATGCATGTATTCACCAGTTTTGCAGATGTATGTCGTTTCTCAGTTCGTAGTGCTTTTATGCTGTCGATATTATTTCGTGGGGATTTGCGTGGACTGGACATGCCGAGTTAATGTCTCTGTTGATCAGTATGTATAGTGCATTCTGTAGGCTACTTCGTTTGTTTTATACCCGCGCGATGCTGTTTACAACACGATGGGCGTGGAGCAGCCATTTGCACGGGTTCGCCTGTGACAGCCGATACTTGTTATTCTTGTTTGCACGTCTCACGGCTTCCTACACTGTGACGGTTGATTGTACGGCTGCCTTATAACAACAGCGAGTACATTCAGGCCCCGGCGAGCGATACCGACAGCGAGCAGAGGGAGGCGGAAAATGTCCATTGCCGCCCCCTAGCGGCCGGTCCTACTCCCAGTATCTGTGGCCGCCGATTGCTTTTCTCCGCCTGTGCCTGCAGTCCTGCATTGCGACGGCTGCAGACACACGACAACCGGAGCATTGCTGGCTTATTATCTACGTGACCGAACATTTGCCCCCGGATGCCTCCCCTGGAAGTCGCCATCGCGGAAATCTACCCCCTTCGTTAGGGTTAGGGTTTACAGTTGTGGGATTACTGTTTAGGGTTACAGTTGGGTTTATTAGTTAGGATTAGGATTAGTACGATTAGGATTTAGGGTTAAGGTTACAGTTAGGGTTACAGTTTGCCTTCAGTGCATTGACGCTGTTGGTTGGGTGGCAGGAAGGGCATCCGGCCTGTAAAAAACTGAGTGGTGAGGTGCTGGCATGGTTATCTGTCTGGAGTGAGGTGCAGATTTGCATATGGCCCAGCTGATGCCACTGCCACTCAGTGTCTCTTGCTTCAGATTGGTTGTACCTTTCTGGTACCGGCTCACCCGGGTAGTCCCGGACAAACGGCCGCTAAACGGGCATGTGTTACAGTTAGGGTTATAGTTTAGGGTTGCGGTTTAGGATTAGGTTGGGGTTAGGGTCAGGTACGGGAGGCAGATGTCCGGCGGGGGGACAAATGTGCTACATTCGTTTTCTGTGCCGTTCTATCCATCCTGCCCCGTCCGTCTCCCGGTCCGTCCGCGGGTGTGCGTGCGCGAGCGTGTGCGATGCTTTTCCAGTTGGCTGGCTGTGTATTCAATCAGCTGATGGCCGCCTGGTCAGCCATTGGTCAGTGCTCACCGCTCGCTCGCCTCAGTCTTGCCCCACTCTCTACTTCATTCTCACCGAGTCCTCTTGAACGGCACAGTTTTCTGCTTCACTCTATAGTGTACGTGTATTCACGATATTGTCCATTACATTCCGTGTCAGACGTCTGAAAATAGCTGGCCGACGCTACACCGATCTGTTAACTGTGTGGAGGTGCTAGGGACAGCCGTTAACCAATGACAGGCCGACTTGCAACACACCCTAGCAACACAACGGTTAGGATACAGATGCACAGCTGAAAATGTTTTCGACTTGTGAAATTCTCGCGCTCATGACCGTAAACTGTGACCTTTAAGTGTGACCGAGTTTGCCTGAAGGTGAACCATCAAGCCAGTGCCGGAATTCCGTCGTACACTCACCATCTTCAGTAATCAGGGACCCAAGGTATGGGAACGTATCCTCTTGCTCCAGTTGTTCATTCTCGATGAGTATGCGGCACGCTATGCCGTCGCTCGCCATTACCTTGGTCTTGTCTACGTTGGTGAGTAGGCTGTATTTGCGGCTGACTCGGTCTAGGCTATCTACCAACTCCTGTAGTTCTGCCTTCGAAGTGGCCAACAGTATGATGTTATCAGCATAGCAAAGGTTCGTGACCATTCGCCCTCCAAGTTGCAGTCCACCTTGAAATCTATCGAGGGTCTCCTTCATCACCATTTCTGCTAGGATGTTGAACAAGTACGGAGAAAGGATACAACCTTGTCGGACTCCTTTCTTAATACTAAACCATTCTGACAGTGTTCCCGCTACTTTGACCTCGGCGAGCTGTTTCCTGTACAGTTTGGCCAGCAAGTTTGAGGATATCCCATGTCAGTCACCCAGAGCTTATCGTGGGAGAGCTTACCCACGACGACCGGCCTAATATATCAGCGTCAAGCCGGTACGGAGCGAAGCGACGTGGTGGTTTGTGCACGTTAAAAACCTAAATAACAAGGAAGACAAAGGCACAGTCGGCTTCAAAGCAGACCTGTGTTTAACATGTACAAATAGCAGTGACATGCGTTGTCGATTTTTGTCAAGATCTTTGTGCTAAGATGGTCGGTGCAACCTCCAGTGAGGGCTTTCTAGTTTGGCGAATTTTAGACTGTCGTAACTATTTGGCCGACAGTTTGCTAATCCGAGGATTACACCACCAGCCGCCATGTTAAATACTTTACGAGCAAAGTCACGGCGATTCTGTTTTGATGACTGTTCCGCGATTGCCCATAAAAGCTGCACGACGCCTGCATGCCGCGATCACAGGGAAAGATTATCCCGTACAATATTGCCGCGCGGGTCATGGAGCGGTGGTCGGGAATAAATATAGACCTAGAGAGATGCACGCTTGCATATAGAAGCATTAGTCGTACGGAAGAAACTCGGCGGGAGGGGGCGACGGCGTTTTATCCTTGTTCATGCTCAATTAACGTTACGCATTTCTATCCCGGTCATAAGATGTATGTAGCCTGACCAGCCATTAAATCATTTGAATGTAGGATGTTTTCCCGGGATATCTGCCCCCCGCCAGACACCTGCCCCTCCGAAAACTGCCATCGCGGACATCTATTTCCCCCAACCTAAACCAAAACCCTAACCGTCAGCTGATCCTGATATAACCTTGTAGTCGAAGCCCTAACCAGAGGGAGCACATATCCGGATGGCAGTTTTCGATGAGTGGGACATACTTGTCTTGTCTTGATAATTGGCAAACCTGCGGTTGAGTGTCACACCAATGAGATCGGCTCGCTCCGTACTATGGGAGCGTGCCTGTCGCTACTTTGAGCACGTGACTCCTTGAAAGAGTTCAGCGAACTGCTCTCAGTGGGGAACGAAAGTGTGCCGATACAATTGGCAC
>Ga0126333_1000249_pt1 | contig 10775 bp, 8 predicted proteins | sample InaspJWI54metaG_FD_94488 | JGI IMG/M metagenome (GOLD analysis project Ga0126333, IMG submission 94488) | Marine gutless worms symbiont microbial communities from Oahu, Hawaii - Inanidrilus sp. 2 OAHU.JWI-54 metaG | ecosystem: Host-associated > Annelida > Digestive system > Unclassified | place...
AATAGAAAGAAAGCAGAGGCTGAGTACGGGCGTATTTTGAATGATGCGATCGATTGGCTCAGAGATGGATATCGGAGAGAGCGGGTTGGAAAGGAAGGCGCTGCAGCAGATCCGGAAATCAATAGTGTAGCATGGAGTTTCCAAGACAATGAACATAACGCGCCGCACAGTGGCATAGAGGGAAGCGATCCGGATTTTCAGTCTACCGAAGTTCGAGAGATATCGGAGGGTGAGACGAGTTCCACCTTGCAGCATGGGGGGGAACTAGGACGCATCTCCGAGGAAATTTCAAGGTGTGAGAGCTGCAATTTATACCTGATTCGAGAGAATACGGTTCCCGGAATTGGAAATGAAAACCCTCTGCTTATGATCGTAACGGCTGCCCCGGCCTTTGGCGCGAAAGAAACTGATGGACCGCTTCCCCCATATGAGTCCGATTATCTTGATAAGTGGCTCAAAGCGCTCGATTTGCAACCTGCCCTGCATACCTTCATCACTCCTGTCGTTAAATGCCGAACACCGCGAGGGCGACCGCCTAAGGCCAGTGAGTCGGGTGAATGCTTTCGGCATCTTAAGCGGCAATTTGATGAACTCAGGCCTAGGGCAATTCTGGCGCTCGGAGCGGCGGCTTGCAGCGCGCTAACGGGGAATACTTCTAACTTTTCTTCGCTTGTCGGAAAGCCGTGGACCTGGGGCGGAATACCCTCCTTGGTCCTTTGGACGCCCGCCGAGGTTCTCGAGAATCCGGCTCGCCTACGAAAGCCGGTATGGGATGCTCTTCAGGCACTTAGGGATGCGTGGAATGCCCTACCTGGAACTAGCGTTTAACCTTCCTTTAAAGAAAAACTACACCTATGCTTCGCCAGCGATTATACCTATAGGTTGCAGGGTTAGGGCCCCGTTTGGTTCTCGAAAACTATCTGGCTGGGTGGTGGGGAAACTGGATGCTCCGCCTGATGGCTTGAGCATGCTTAAGGCGATTGAATCTCAGATTGATACGGAACCACTTTTCGATCTTGATTTTTTGGAACTTGCAAAATGGCTTTCCGAACTCACAATGTGTTCTTTGGGTGAAGCGCTAGCGGCCATGCTTCCAAGCGGAAAAAGAGAGAATTCAAAATCTGCACCTCATAAGAATAGTAATGGGGTTATATTCACCTTGAGCTCCGATCAGAAAACCGCGTTAAGAGATATTGAGGCCGCCGGCAAGGATTGGTTTTATTTGTATGGGATTCCGGGTTCAGGAAAAACCGAGGTATTCCTTCGCGCCGCCCAGGCTGTTGTCAATAAGGGGGGCTCGGTTATTTACCTTGTGCCGGAAATTGCCATGACTCACCATCTTGTGGGCATTTTGAGGAGCAGATTTCAGGGTTCGGTTGCGGTGCTGCATTCAGCTCTATCCCCCTCTAAGCGCCTATTCGAATGGCGGAGAATTCAATCCGGCGCGGTGAAGTTCGTACTTGGAGCGAGAAGCGCTGTTTTTGCACCGCTTGAAAAACTTGAATTGATTATAATTGATGAGGAACACGAGGGCTCGTACAAATCGAATGCGGCGCCGCGCTATCACGCTAGGCAGGTGGCTATGCGCCGCTGTAGGCAGGTTGGCGCCCGCCTGCTCATGGGGAGCGCCACCCCCTCCCTCGAGGCCTGGCAGCTCATAAAAACAGGCAGGTTGAAATCACTCAAACTCGAAGACAGACCTGCCGGCGGCTCCGCTCCAATGAGCAGAGTTATCGATCTTAGAAGGGAAGGAACTATTTTCTCGGGGCAGCTTATAGATGCCATCTCCCGAGTTCTGGGAGAGGGTAAGCAGGTTCTGCTTTTTCTCAATCGGAGAGGTTTTTCTTATCAATTTTCCTGCCACAGCTGTGGGGAGGGACTCCTGTGCCGCAACTGCAGCGTGCCCCTTATTTTTCACAAATCCACCGATGCCATGACCTGCCACTACTGCGGTTTTAAGATGAAACCAATTCAAATCTGCCCCAACTGCGGCTCTCTGGAAATGAGATATACCGGTTTCGGAACGGAGCGGGTAGAGGAGGAAATTGGAAAACTCTTCCCTGAGAAGCGGGTACTGCGTCTGGATAGCGATGTGGCTCGCAAAGAAAATGCGCTTGAAGAAATTTTGCGGAGTTTCAAAGAGGGTGATATCGACATTTTGCTAGGAACGCAGATGATTGCTAAGGGACTAAATGCTCCCGGCTTGAAACTGGTGGGAGTCCTTTTTGCGGATAGCTCCTTGAATCTACCGGATTTTCGCGCTGCCGAACGAACTTTTGCGTTGATAGTTCAGGCTTCAGGCCGGACGGGACGATTCCTGCCGGATGGAGAGGTTATTGTGCAAGCCCTTAGGCCCGATGCCGCCGCGATTCGAATGGCCGTTGAAGGACGTATCGAAGATTTCTATGAATTTGAGCTTGGCATTCGAAAAGCTCTTCACTTCCCACCATTTTGTCGTATCTTCAGGCTTGTGTTCGAGGGGAGGAAGGAGTCCAAGGTGCGTGAGGCATCAAAGAGATTTGCGTCCACACTTGGAGCGGCAGTAGGCGGGGAGCTCCTGGGGCCCGCGGAATGTGCTGTTGCCCGCATGTCCGGCCGGTATAGGCACCACCTTTTGCTGCGATCCGATAGCTTTGATATAACCCATGCCGCCCTTGTCTCCGCCCTTTCGAGGTTTCCCCGGCAAGATGGAGTGCGAATCAAGGTGGATATCGATCCTAGCAATTTGCTTTAGCGATGCCTGGAGCAGACCTAATTATTAACCACATAGGAGTTAATTAACTCTGCAGCCTTAGTCGCAGTGATTTGATTTGAGATTGCTAGGCGGCCTATCCTCGCGTAGGCATCGAAGAATCTTAGAATTCGCGGATGCCCGGGTATCGCGACGGCGTTTGCGGGGGTTCTTAGATCGGCAAGGCGATTTGCATCTTCCAGAACTAGCCTGGCGAGTTTCTTCTGCTCGCCATCGATATTGGCGGGAATTGCGGCGTAGATGTATCCAATGATATTTGCGGCATCGGCTGGCGGCTCTGCCGCCGCGAAGATCTCACCAATTTCTAATTCCTGTGACGATGGAAGAAGCACTGCCCCCGTCACTTGGCTGCTGGCAGAGTTTGCAAGGTCAGCCAGGGGGGAGGTAGATACCACAAGGCCCTCGGACATGATAATTCGATTGAAAAAGGTGGTGAGCGAGGCAGGGAGCTGATTGTCCTTGTCGAACAGATTTGGATTGTCGGCTAGAAGGTAGAGAAGAGCCGATTCAGGATGATATGCATCGATGGCTATCAGCTTATTGGCGTCGATTGGGGGAACGGAATACCACCGGGAGAATTTTGCCATGATGCGATAGGGGGAAGTCAGTAAGGAATCCAAGCGAAGCATTTGCAGCTGATCGACGATTACCAAATGGGGCATGCCTTGGGGAGGAGGATTCTCGAGTCGATTGGTTAGTTTGCTTACATCCTTCCATTGAACCCTTATGTCCCTTAGGGCAAGGGCCGCCAACAGGTTGGATTTATACTGCGGAATCCGTATTGAAGACCAGATTTGAACCGAATCGATTGGTTTTCGAACACCGTGGACACTGATGCGCAGTGGAGCGGCAAGGCTATCCGAACCCACGCTAAGCTCCCAGATTTGATTTCGAAATGTCAAAAGCGCGTCATTCCATCCGCTTGAACCTAGGCTAGTTGCGTCCCAGGATGCGCTGCTCTGCGCCGATTTCACTTCCAAGTATTCAACGGTTTCAAGATAGGGGAAAAGAGATTGGAGTGGGATGCTTTCCTTGCCAAGGTCTGCCGGATTGATGATGGCGTGCGTGATACTGTTCAGTCTTAGTTCAAGGTCTGCATCCTGTGCGCCGGATGGAGTGGAATCAAGCATCAGGAGGCTTAGGAGGAAAATCAACGGAGTGTAGGGGCCACTGTGGATAACTTTGGGCCGTTTCGAGCATGAGTTTCGACTAATCATCGTATTTGCTTCAGTAATACCTGCACCTCCGTTTTGAGTGTTTTGAGGAATTCTTCAAGCTGCCGGCGAGTAGTACTTGGTCCGAATGAAACGCGTATCGCAGAGTTGAGGATTTGTTTTGGCAGAGGCAATCCACCGAATACTTCTGAAGCTCTTCTGTTCTTGTTGCCGCGGCAGGCAGAACCTGTCGAAACTACAAAACCCTTATCCGCGAGCACTCGCGCCAACGCCTCCCCGGGAATTGGAGGGAAGCCAACAGCCACTATTCCGGGAGTGTAGTTTGCACTGTTATCCGGAGAGTTCATCCGCCTCTCAGGCACAATCTTGGCCAGAGTGAATTTTTCAGCTAGCTGTGAAAGTAGCCATGTTCCATTTTCCTTAACGCTTCGTGAAGTTTGGCCATATTTCTCAAGGGCCGCTGCTAGGGCGATAGCCCCCGCCACGTTTTCGGTGCCCGGTCGAACACCGTGTTCCTGGCCGCCGCCGCGAATCATGGATTGGAAGTTCGGATTTCGGTGATAGAGCAATCCAATCCCTCTGGGGCCTTGAAATTTATGCGCGCTGAAGGAAGCGCTGTCGATATCCAGCGCGCTCAGATTGATAGAGATTTTGCCCACCGCCTGAACGAAGTCAGCATGGAAATGAACCCTTCTTTTCGAGGATGGGGATGCGCTGCGAACCACGGCAACGAGTTCTTCTAGAGGTTGGATTGCCCCTGTCTCATTGTTAACAGCCATTATAGCTACCAATCGAGTCTCCGTGCTCTTCATGAGCGCCTTTGCCAGCTTCTTGGCATCCAGGCGGCCATCGGAATCTGGTTCTATTTCTTTGAGATTCCATCCCAGGCTGCCGAGTGCGGTTGCCGGCTGGGAAATTGATGCGTGTTCAATGCCGCTTATAAGCAGCGAGGCAGGTCTTTTTGCACCAAAGAGCGAGAGCAGGATGATGGCGTTGGATTCAGTTCCACTGGAGGTGAAGGCAAGTTGGCCGGCGTCGCAGTTCAACACCCTTGCGCAGTCAAGCCTCGCTGCCTCAAGGGCCGCCTTGGCTTCCTTGCCGACGCTGTGAAAAGAAGAGGGATTTCCAAAATACTTTGCGGCATCACGCCTCATCCGCTCCAAGATTGCAAAATCCGGCGGAGCGCTAGCCGCCCAATCCAAATAGACCATATTTGGAATCTATCGCTAAATGTCATTTAATTAAAGTGTTGAACGGTTTTTAGAGCCGCCCTGCTAATCACCCCGCGAAACCCTCAAGGAGTTTTGCCCTAGCCGCAGCTCTCTTAGGACTGTCCGATCACTATTTAGCAACTCAACACACTCATCCACATTCATGCGCATTGTGTCTGCAGTATACTCCGCCCACCTAGGCTCCTCATAAGGCGCGCTTATGCCGGTGAAATTGGGTATCTTGCCAGCCAAGGCTTTTTTGTATAGGCCCTTCGGATCTCGCCTAATGCACTCCTCCACACTGCACTTAACAAACACCTCCTTGAAGCGATCGGGAGGAAACAAAGCTCGAACAGAGTCCCTTGATTTCTGTGTCGGTGAAATAAGACAGCAGAGAACAATAAATCCGGCATCGTACATTAGCTTGGCGACATAACCCACTCGCCGAACGTTTTCCTCCCTATCTTCATGGCTGAATCCCAAGTCTTCACTCAACCCGTGGCGAATATCATCCCCATCTATAACAAAAACCAGTCTACCCTCATCGAAAAGCTTCTTTTCGAACGCACGGGATAGAGTACTCTTGCCAGCCCCGGGCAGGCCGGTAAACCAATAGCACTCAGCCATATGTCCATTGCGCCACTCGCGTTCGGCAAGGGAAATCCCTCTCTCAATCACATTTGCCTCGCTTCTTAGATTGCATCCATATATAACCTGTGTTCAATTTCAGATATCCGAACTCTAACCCCATCATCAAGGCTCCGCTTGCCAGAAACTCATCTCAATTACAATCCGATATACCTCATATTGAGAGGCTCCTGGTTATTTTGGCCGAATTGTGATATGTTGACCATTGCTTCAAGAAAAGCTTCAATAACTTAGGAACCTTGATAATGAATAAGGCATTCGCGGGCTTCGTTATTTCTATTGTAATCGCAGCAGGGACTGGCGCCATTACCATTGATGAGGCCCTGCCGGGAACACCCGAGGCGGCCGTAAACGAATTACTGGAATCCAAGGAAGTTTTTCGCCTCGATAAGCAGTTCGAAGGGTTCAAATTGCTTCCCAACATCCCAATGGCGCAGGAACTCGTTAAACGCACGAATCAACTTCAACCCGATGTGCTAACCGAGGGTTTATATATCATACCCTACTCCGAAAGCATCAATGGGATTAACCTCGAAATCTACAACATTGCCAGAAGGGTTAGCTCTCTTTCCGAGGTAACTTATCTATCGACTAGGAGAAAGGCGGTGGTGCCTCTTTTTGACAATGTCTATGCGATATCCGATCTGAAGAAAAGAAAACCGATAGACGATCCCCTGGTTGACTCTATTCCGGCTTCAGATAGTCTACTGCTGCACATGAAGGAGGTGAACCTTGGTAGGGGATACTACCAAATAGATTACCTCTGGGATGGGCAAAGCCTGGGATTTTTCATGAAAAACCTCAGCAACCTGCACTTGGTGTTGAGAGTTGTTGGGAAGAAGCAAATGCAAATTACTCTGCTTATCCTGCCTACCGACGAGGGTTTCCTGGTTCACGGCTCCTCCGCCATTAAGCTGAGTAATTCAAAACTGGTCTTTAGCATGATGGACCCATACACAGGTTTCTACCGTCGCACTTACGCCGTTGTTACCTGGATTTACAACACCATGCACAATTCCAATCGCGCCCCGGTCTTTGGCGAACCCCTAAAAATGTAGGCTCTAGAGTATCTAGTTTCCGAGGAAGCAGAATTATTCGAGCGCTCATCTATTCCATCGCGCGCATGGGATGGATCGATTTTCTAGATGGCTATTAGCCGGAATCCAGGTTTCTTTCGATTGCATCCTCATCCGAAAGTCGACTTTGTTCGCGTGGTTTACAGTGTCAGGGGCAAAAACACAGGTAGGATTCGATATCTGCTTAGGCAGGATATGCTGGCTTAAACTCCTCGGGAATTCACAATCGAAGTAAGTCGACACTGGGAGATTTAATTGTCCTCGGGTGAAAGGGGATTTCATCCTTTATTCCGTTTTTGCTGGATGGAGGCGGCTGGCGGCGCGAAGAGGAGGCTTTCCTTATCTTATGTAGTTCGAAATCCGACTTCGGTGATATTTGATCTGGGAACGAGCGATGGTGTATCATCAATCTTTTAGACTCTTCTTCCTATGCCCATGGAGAATTGCCGACATTCAGATTCATCAGTAACGAGTTGCCGCGCTCTCCTTGGGCCATAGGCTCTGATTCAAAGTTGGAGCGCAGCAGAACTGGAGAATCAAAATATGAAATCGAGGTGACAAATCCAGATGCTGTTTCCGCGGTAAGAACGATGCGTTCACCAAATGGCTCGAGAACGAAAATTTAATAGATGCTACCAAGATCGTAATCGTATTGGATCGCGGTTATAATGGAATACATCGACAATGGACAAGGCCTCCGGTGCTAGGGGGCGAGGTTGGAAATTCTTCGAGGGTTAATTCATTGCTCTTAGTGATTGGTTACAATAGCAAGTTGCAGTTTAGCGCAGAGAGTCGATTGATGTCCATTGCCGATATACCCCCGATCGCCCCTTCCAGTCCGAATGATCCAACCCTCAGTACTGCAAAAGACAAAAAGGTAGCGCTTGGTTCTACCTCGGTTCATCCACGTGATAACGGATCATACAGATATCGCATCAGTCATCAGTTTGTAATTAGTGGTGTTCCTGCCGAACCCGAGAATTGGAGGTATATCTGGCAATGATATCGAAATATCTGCTTCTTATCCTGGTCCTAATCATCCCAAGCCGCTTGCTTTGGCCGGAAGACGGACTTGCTTTCGGATTCTGCGATGTTCCAAGCAACGAAATCGAAATAGGAATATTTGATAAGCTCGCTGCCGATTACGTCCGCATGGATGTTAAATGGAGCCTTCTAGAGGGAATCAAAGGCAATTGGGATTACAGCCGTTACGATGAGCTTATTATCAATGCTGCAAGGAATAAGCGCAAAGTCATTGTGATACTGGACTACGATCATCCAAGGGTTCGCCGCAGGGGAGACAAAAATCCCTATATCAGAGCCGAATACATTCCGGAATTCCTCACATACGTGGGAAAGGTATACGGCCGCTGGGGGAACTTAATAGCAGGCTTCGAGATATGGAATGAACCCAATATGCGCCTGTATTGGGAAGGCAGCGACAGCGAATTTTTTGAGTTATGCCGCAGGACATTATCATATCTGAAAACAACTGCGCCCGAAATACCGGTGGCGGTTGGCTCCGTCATGCTAAATCCATGGGTTGGAGGGAGGCGCTATGTGAGGAAACTACTCGATGCGGGTATACTTGAAGCGGCTGATGCACTTTCCATCCACCCCTACGGATACTGGATTCCGAGCCAGGCGAAGTGGGTTGCCGAGGTTAGAAAGGACATGAATGATAGGGGTTACGATTCCAAGGAACTCTGGATAACCGAAGTGGGGTATCCCACGAAATCCCTCTATCCCTACAGAGTTGCAGTGGAAGCCCTACCTCTTAAAATAGCCGAGTGCCTTATTCGATTGAACGCTGCAGGAGCGGATATAATAACCTGGTATAAGCTATATACCTCGATGGAAGACGAAAGGACTTCCAGGGGATTTGGGGTTGCTTCCTTTGCCCTTCTCTACAGGGAACCGAATGGGGACTACATTCCTAAGAACGGTTTGGAAACCTGGGGTAGAGTCGCAGGCGCCTTGAGGGGGCTGAAATTCATTGAGAATCTAGCAATTCTTGAAACTCCGACAGACAAGACTGTTCATGTATTCGGATTCGGGAGCAGCGAGGGGAAGCGGGTGCTTTTCCTCTGGTCGAAGATTGGCGTTCAAGCATTGGCTCTGTCCGATATCAGTTCCGATGTCATAATTCAAAACGTCGTAAGCGGTGAATTCGTGCCTCAAAACACGATGATTCAACTTGATAGAGAGCCTATCATGTTCTCTTACCACTCGGATTCTCCGGAGGACAAAATAACTATCAGTGGAAGCGGCGCAATCAGGAAGATTCGAATTGGAGGGTTCTAAACGGCGAGTCCTCCTTGTCTCCGCCTATCCATTTTCCCAAACGAGCAGGGGCATGGATGTACTAGCAGAGGCCTTTGAACGTGAGGACTGGGAGGTGGATCATCTAGTTTTTCCGCGTGTATTCTACACGACCAAAATACCGCCTCCACGAGATACCAGGGTTAGATGCCTGCGGCCCTCGCTCACATGGCTGCCATATATTGATAGGTTCATGTGGTGGGTTCCACAAGGGCTGTTTGAGACTATCCGTCTGATCAATGTTCGGTCTTTAGGCAGCATAGTCAACTTCTCATCATACGACTTTGTTGTGCTTGAAAGCGGCAAGCCCCTGCTATTGCTGCCCGAGGTGCCAAGAACCGTGAAAATAATCTACCGCCAATCGGATTCAGTGAATCTCGCTCTGGGCAAGGGGCGCTGGTACTGCGAGCTAGAGAATACTGCCTTCAGAGTCTCATCGCTAATTATCTTGAAAAAGGACATATACAAGAACTATGTTCCGAAGGATTATCGGAAGCGAACTATCGTCATCGAGAACGGAATGGCATTCCCCGATGAGATATCGGCTCAAAACCCGTTCAGGGAGGGGAGCCTGAACGCCATCTATGTTGGCCTGCATCCCCTGGATATAAAAACTCTCTTACTGCTCTTAAGAAGATTGAAGAATATCGATTTCCACATAATAGGCCCCTGCCTGAATATATTTCAGAGACAAATTCTAAGAGTTTTCCCCAATTTCTTCTACACGAGATTTTTGCCCAAGGAAGCCTACATGCCTATGCTAAAACACTCGAATGTTGCAATCTTTCCATTTATAAGAACGAAGGAGATGAAGTGGTTTGGTTTAACCTCTAAGTTCTTGCATTTCATGTATTTCAAATTGCCTATAGTCTCCTATCTCACCGGACTGCCGGGTGAATTTGGGGAGCTCCCTGTTAAGTTCGCAAAAGACAGGATTGACTTTGTCGACAAAGTCGCAGAGTCAATCGTGGAAAAACCGGTTACTTACGCGGTTGATTTCGATTATTACTCCCCGCCGATGCGAATGAGCAAATACCGCCAAGCAGTACGAAGCCTGCGAAAAGCAGATAATCGAAGAGTCATATTTTAAGGGCTATTCGCCCACTTAAAGAGATTCCACGGATTACAGAGAGAATATCGCAAAATAGTTTTCCTTCCCGAAGATGCATTGCTGGAATGCCATGGCTCCGATAATTGAATCACTGCTAAAGAGGGGCAAGGGCGATAGCGTGCCAGCGCCCGAAGGTTCTAAGGCCGGATTCTTGGCCAGTTCAGAAGTGAGAGGCGCCCATCGCGTGCCTTTTCCAGCCGGCACCGATGGAATCACGGAGGGGCGATGCGCAGCACTATTCAAAGAGCCGGAATTACATCTTCCGGAGGCTATGGCGTCTCTTACTCACTGCGGTCCGTCCAAGTAGCACCGTAATTAGAGGAGGTATAGAGATGGCCGCCAAATCTGCTCCCTGCCACCGCGGCAAGGTATTGCCCATCAGAGGACATCGCAATGGATGTCCATTTTTTATTCCCCGCGATAGGGTTATTCGCCTACTCAAAGAGATTCCACGGATTACAGAGAGAATATCGCAAAATG
>Ga0126333_1000250_pt1 | contig 10756 bp, 5 predicted proteins | sample InaspJWI54metaG_FD_94488 | JGI IMG/M metagenome (GOLD analysis project Ga0126333, IMG submission 94488) | Marine gutless worms symbiont microbial communities from Oahu, Hawaii - Inanidrilus sp. 2 OAHU.JWI-54 metaG | ecosystem: Host-associated > Annelida > Digestive system > Unclassified | place...
GTACTCAATTCCCAGGGAATGAAAAAAATACGCTATGCAATACAAAAAAAGTACAAAAATCAAGCTGGAATGAACATTACTCTTCCTCCTCCTTCACAAAACAGTCATGCAGTAAGATGGCATTGTATCGCTGAATACGTTAACATGCTTACCAGACCAGACAACGCGCTGCGCCGTGTGGCAGCGCAGCGCCTACGGTGTGAATGAACCTTTAGAAACAAATATCACGACGCGTGATATTGCGATTACGAGACATTTGTCTATGTCCGCACTGCACGCGTGTGTCCCTGTCATGGTGCACTTGCTGTCTCGTGCTCTGTGCAATGACTCGTTGCATAAATTAATCTGGACAGTCTATGTTTCTTTTCACAAAAAAAGCAATAATTCGGACGGCCGTCGAATAAAAGGGGCCGTAACGTACACTGGCCGCGTCGGGGCACTGCTTGCAGGGACGACGTTACGCTCAAACTTCATTACTTCGATTTGTTGTGTCCAACTTATTGTACAACAAATCCACAGCAGATCGAAGTAATGGAGTTTGAAGATTACTTCTACCTTTTTGTTGGCCATTAGCACACCGATTGCCGAGGGACAAACAGTTAGAAAAAAACGGATAAACATACCGAGAGACGCCAGACCGTTGCTTTGCACTTGTCGATATGGACGCGGCATGCATAATAACACAGCTTTAAAGGTGAACTATTACAATGTAGCATTGAGTAGTTTTCTCATAAATAGCTTAGAAATTAGCATAGGGGCCTACAAAGTTAACGACTGATAAGACGAACAGTGTAAAGTGATCGTGCTGTGTTTTAGGAATGACGGGACCGGTGGTTATGGACTTCAAAGGCGATCGTATAATGGACTACCAAGTCTGGTACCTGGACCGCGACAGTGGCCAGTTCGACGGCTATATGAGAATTCCGCTGACGAAAGCCGAGAGGAACGCCACTGCATGTGTGGAATGGCTGGTAAAATAGCACCGACGTGTCATAAATATGAAACAAGTAGCTTCAGTACCCACAGCGGAAAATCAGCATCACCGCGGACATCGATGTACCGCCGGAATTGATACTCCCTATGCTTTACAATGGGCCTTGAGATGATGTTCTCTCAAAATTGCCCGTACCCCTAAACAGGATCCGGGTTTCTAACTAATACATAAGGTGAAGTGACGTCACAGGGTCTATGGTCACGATACGATCACCATTCTGTGGGTGTAACACAATATAATGCGTTGAGTTAAATGGCGAAGATTTATCGTATTATTCAAATAAAATTAAATCAGTCTGCTTAAGAAAATGTCCATATGAGCACTGACTTACGAATAAAGCGCATTTAACCGCAATCACAGTTACAAACGTTCATTAGAGTTTTTACCTACAAGATGGCGGCAAAAATCAACTGGCATAGACATGGAACGAAATTACGTCACCGTCACCCTATGTATACATGGCTCTTTCAGTCTACCTGAGTTCATACCCCAAACGGCATGTCTATCGGTTAAGCCGTTTTAGCGAAGCTTACGGTTGTGACCAACAGACAGACACATACACACACACTCACCCGTTCAACGGCCCTTTTTCGGGACTACCCGGATGAGCCGATACCAGAAAGGTAAAACCAATCTGGATTTTACTGAAGCAAGAGACAGTGAGTGGCAGTGGCATCAGCTGGGCCATATGCATGTCTGCACCTTGCTCCAGAATGACAACCACACAAGCACCCCAGCACTCTGTTTTTACAGGCCGGATGCCTTTCCTGTCGCCAAACCAACAGCGTCAAAGCACTGAAGGCAACAACAGACAGACAGACAGATGGACAAAAAAGCACAGACCATACTACACATGTAGCAGTAGGCCGCATCTTACTCTTTTCACGGGGAGTCGGCGCAAGAAAAGATTTTACGCACATGTATCAGTAAGTAGTTATTCTGATGGCGTTTTTGTATATTTTATAATGATTTTGTTGTGGTGTGGTACTGTAAATTGTTTTTGTTTTTGGTATTGTTTGCACTGTTCCAAGGATATTGAACTTCTGACCGATGAAATAACGCTTCCTCCTGATCGACCGCTCTGTGGATTTCACAACGAACTCTGCCCGCACGATCACACGGGTAATTGCATTGTCCAAGTGTGTCTTCATTTTATACTTTTACGATACGATACGAGATGCTACTTTGACGTGCGCTCAAAAGCTGAAATAAGTCAGCTTAATCTACCCCGCGGAAGCAAAAACTAAAAAGTGGAAAACAGAAAAAACTAATCAGTTAATCCGCTTTTAAGCTGCGTTCACACCGAATGTGGAGCAGAAATGACGGAACGTGTTGCTGGCACCGGATCACAGTGCTTCAAGCAAACTGATAATTGTTTCCGTTACAAATAGTTGCAGAGGACGTTCTAACCCTCGTTTGTTCGTTTGCTTGTAATCAGAATAACTTAAAATTATCGCGGTGGGAGCCACGAAGTTGTCCACCAGAAAAAAGTTGACTAAATTTTGGAAGTCATCCGACACAAATCCTGGAGTCCAGTTAAATAAATTGTACATCAAAATATGCTTCGTCGAAAGAATTCGCGGATATAAACGGAAACGAAATAGAGACTTAACGTCGCATCGACCTACTTTGTTCTGATTGGCTAGTAAACTGGGTCGAGTTTATATGCACGCAGACACCTGGTGTTGGCCGGTAACAACACTGTGCCAATTTCAGTGTGACGTGGCGAAGATATTCATACTGACATAGTAACAAGCTGCTACAGTAATAGTGGCGACAGCCGGCATCGCTGCGGCGTGACGCCCTTGCTCCGTGCACCCGGCGGGCTCGAAGACTAAGTGCGTCCTTTGTTCAAGTGGTGTCGGGTACATGTCCCGCTGAAATGCGCCTTACAGTTGGGAGACTTGTGCCTCCATCTAATACGTGGTTCCTTTGGCCCACACCAAACGGCATCTAGATCTGTTCATCCGTTTTCGCACTGCTCACGGTCGTGACCAACGCCCAGCAAAACAGACCACGCCACAACGTCTTCTTCTTCTTAGTCGATAATGCACAAACTTCAATGGGTTGAAGACTCCAGTTCACAAGGGTACGGTACGTCAGCGGTTCTTCAGCAATGTAGGTGATCAAATAGTAACACGTGCAGATAAAACAGTAACTTGATAAAACTCAGGTACAGTGCAGAATAAAAGAGGATTGACATCCTCAGGCTCCTTACGGTAGCGGCGCGGCTCCCTGCACTGCGGGATGCCGTGGAGTACCGTGGACTATTGTTATATGGAGAGGATGGCGTTCTTGAACGATTCAACAGTGCGTAGCTGGATTACTTCTTGTGAAGCAGCAACAGCCTGCGTACGACAATGCAGTCTCGTAGTCGATGTCTGTGCATTGTATCAACAGTTCGTGACACGGTACTCATTGCAATCGGCGTCAGCATCGTCGCATTGTTCTTCGTCATCAGCTTTGTCGTCTTCGTCTACCGGTATGTTGCTGAACAACAACGAGCTCCGGCGCTATATACAGGGTGGGTCAAAAAAGTAAGCTGTTGTACTGTGATAGATATTTCAAAGGCTATACAATAGTCCTAACGTTAAATATTCCATAATTTTGTAAACGGTTCACGACTTGAAAGTTGGCAACAATAATTCTATTTGTGTGGTTAAATATTCTATGCTTTTATGACGTCATGTTTACGAAGCTAGTTCGTGTTTGCCTAGCAGTAATTTCATTGACTGCTTTCAGTCATAGAATATTTAAACATAAAACAGCTGTGACGTAAAATATTTCACGTGAAAATACCAGACAAGGCTTAATTTTCTCTGTTACTTTATCCACGGTGCTTTACCTCGGAAAATTAGTAATATGGGTATAATATCAAATGTGACTAACTTAACAAGATAAGGTGATAACACAGTCGAAATGTAGTGGGAAACGCTTTAACACATTTAATGCTCAAATCATTTCTAATAATAGCAGAAAATGAGTGATGAAATTCGCCTCATTTTTGCAGAGTTATAGCAAAAAGTAACTTTAATTAAAACCATCGAAAGTTGTCCTCTTCAGTGTAATAACACTGAGCTAATTTACCAAGAAAATTTAACAGCTACATAAAAATTGCAACCTAATCTTTATTTCCGGGAAACTCTGCGAACATTTCGGTGAAATCCGTTTCATTTTATCTTGAATGGTTGCATCAATGTTTTGATTTAAACTTGCGCAACATTTTTGGGCCACCCTGTAAATTTGTTTATGTAATATGTATGTATATGTAAACTGTATTTATGTGAACCGGGACCGGAGAGTCTCTATTGGGTCTTTTGCTCCATCTGATCCGAAAGAGAATCGACGACGACTAGTAAAACGGGGCTGTTTGAGAGTCAGATAAAGTGAAGTAAAGTAAACAGGACTATAGCGTCTTATACTAACTCATTACTAAAGCTCTCAGCAGGGCACGTGTTAACGGGTCACAAGCGGAGTGAACCGACTGTGTTTCATATAGCCTAGTTATAGGTGATAGCAAAGCACTAATGAAAAACTATAAGCTCTAATCGCAATCAGTGGTTTTGTGATTCTGATTTCATCTCCAGGGCTTAAAATTATCACCGTGTATTTCAGTCTTTGATGACACTGAAATACACGTAGTGGGTGATAATTTCAAGCTGTTGTCGCATTGTTTTTGTTGTCCATAGGAATAGAAACTATGAACAAGATCTCCAGACAACGAGATGGAAATTCCACTACGAAGATGTAGTGTTGTTCCCGCATCGCGCACAGACTCATGCGTTATGGTTAAAGGTACCTATCACTACTGCTGCTGCTGCTGCTGCTACTGCTACTACTACACACGTTTAACGGCCTTTTTTCCAGGACAGCCTGTATAAGCCGGTATCAGAAATGCAAAACCAGTGTGGATTTAAATGAGGCAAGAGATGATAGGGTTTTGGGATGCAGTGGCATCAGCTGGACCATTACAAACAATCTGCACCTCGATCCAGACAGATAACCACACCAACACCTCATCACTCAATTTTTACAGGCCGCATGCTCTTCCTGACGCCCAACCAACCACTGAAGTTACATAGAGGAAAAGGTACCTGTCAGCTGCTTCAAATCGAAATTTTGTAACGACGAAAACAGTTTTGTGTCTTACTACTTTTCTCTAACATACTAGAGGCCTGTTCACAGCGCACGAACTGCAATAAACTGAACTGAACTGACCTGAATTGACACGAACAAGTTGACCCAGTTACACGCGCTTTTATTGGCCACGCGTCACTACGATACTTCGTATCGATTGGCTGCAGCGAAAGTAGGTTGGTTAGTGCTCGGTTAGTTTTCAGCATATGCATTTCAGCTCGTGTGCTGTGAACGTTACTTTCGGGTCCATACACACTACCGACGTTGACGGGCTGTGTTCACGGGCTGTGAACACTGGAAGTGCGTACTGGCTCTAAGTTTGCTCCTGTCGACTGTGTCTATTTCTATCAGTAGTTTTGCTGTCGCGCTTGATTTTTCAGCGGAACTAATCATGCCTCTGTTGCAAGGACAAAAAATAGTATGTGTGCTACAGGGTTATCATTATTTTGTATCAAAGACGGTACAGACACAGACACGCTAATGTGACGGTGACGCCTGCGATTCGTCATCCTTATGATCGACGCGTGGCGCGTTAAACGCTGCATAATAGTACCTAATTCACACCACCGACGCGACAAGACTGTCTCGTCGCGTCGTTGGTGTGAATTGAGTCGTCGGCCGTCGTGACTCACATCACTATGTGCTATTATTATTATTATTATTATTTTATTTTTTAGACCCCGGTACTCAATTCCCAGGGAATGAAAAAATTACGCTATGCAATACAAAAAAAGTACAAAAATCAAGCAGGAATAAACCTTACCCCTCCTCCTCCTTCAAAAAACAGTCATGCAGTAAGATGGCATTGTACCGCTGAATCAGAACAGAAAGTCGCTGAAATAAAACGCTGATTTCTCTGTCATCGCCCGACTGATCAGCTAGCTTGCGACCGAGTTTCGAAAGGAACATGCGACCCACGCATTGATTGGACCCAATGACATTATTATTATTATTTTACCCGAGGTAGTATAGATCCCCGGGGTTAAAAACAAAAAAAACTAAAGCCTGGCTGGAATAGTAGTTCGCACATGGCTAAACAGCGAGCGTGCCTATAGCCTAGGGCAGCTGCGCGCCTAGGGCTGGGACAGACAGACGGACGGATCGCGGTATCGCTTAATGCCCCTCCCCCTCGGCGGGACATAATAAATTAATAATAACAATAATGACCAGGAATAGACGACGTGAAAAGGCGTATATACTCAACGTGATTCAACAGGGGTCAGCGTGGATTTGACATGGCGTCGTATACTTAAACTGACCCGCCATGGGCAGCACCGATTCCAGGACCGGTATGATATCTACGATTGTCTCGTGTTGGCAGAGCCACCTGCAGCCGGCCGATGAAATGATGCGACGCAGCGAAGTGAGTATCGACAGATTCTCGATCGAGTGCACGTCGTCGCGCCACAAGACCGGAAACTACAAAGGCATCTCCATCTTCATCAAGTTCATCGAGCTGGACAGTCTGACGCCAACCAGAGACGATCTTCTTGAACTGAAGCTGGTAAGTACGGTTTATTATATGCAGCTGTTCATTTTTACTCCGCCCTCGATAGGAGAGCGGAGTATTGTGATAAGCGTGTCTGTCCGTGTGTTTGTCTGTCCGCGATCATATCTTCAGAGCTACGCGTCCGATCTTCACCAACTTTGTTGCATGTTACCTATGGCCGAGGCTCGGTCCTCCTTTTTCGGCGTAGTGATACGTTATGTACTTCCAGTTTTATTGATGACGTCATATTTGCTCATAAGCCAGGGCTGCATGACGTCGCCGACCACCGGAAGCGCAGTGCACACGCAGCCTTGGGTTTGGCTATAATCTGTGCGCAGTAATACCAGTTGCAGGCCAGCGGACACAGGGACTACTTCTCGGGCGCTTAAAGTAACTTCCTTGGTGGCAACACCAGGGGCGGAGTCTGCGGTCGATGATGCCTTGTTTCGTGTTCTTTTACTGAGCAAATCAAACTGCGATAAAACCACAAATATAAAATACGTATGCCGTGCAGTTTGTTCAATTTGATTGTACGCAGGGTGTCGAAAATTGTCCACCACAATTTTGCCGTGAGTGTTCGTGAGATAGATGCGGATCCGGTGAGTCTACGGAGTAGAAATATGGCAGCAGCGGACTCTAGTAATAGCAATCTGTCAAGTCTCCGTTCAGCATCCTACGTCAGCTGTCAACGTGACACTGTTAGCATTTGCGGCCGAACGCCGTGCTGCAGCTGCTGAGCGCCGGCCGTGCAGCATCGATCGATATCTCCTGCCCACCGGGCGCACAGCAGCAAACCCACAGCAGCGCAGTGCAGCAGGCAAATGATGGAACAGAAGCACAGACTGACAGACGGACGCCCGACCGTTATATAGAGCCTGCTGCGTATAGTATGCAAGCAGTGCCAATAAAGGGTGTCATTACTCGATTCGAACGTATCATGTGTGCTTATCTCCTTTTGATAGACCTTCACCGCGTGGGTGGCTAGATCAAAGAATCTGTAACGCACGCATGGTCAGCGCGATTACAGACCTGCGGATACCTTCCCAGCTGCAGCATCACGAGCAAATTATTCGGCTGAGTGACAGGGACACAATAATGTGAACAACTTGCCCTGCCGAGTCGTTACGCAGCGGCGCTCTAACTGGGAGTCGAACCTCTTGATTATAGTCCGACGCTGTATCCATTGTGGTGCTATGCCACCCTTGTATAAAAGCACACGCTATGCAAGCGCTTCTGTTCGTGTGGTTAACTTTACCGCGTGTGCATACTAATAACTACGATGATTTTGCATTTCAGATGAGAGACATGAACCACGAGAACGTCAATCACTTTGTAGGACTCTGCACAGACGCACCAAAAATTTCTTTCGCCATGGTCTACTGCTTCCGCAGGAGCATACTGGTAATACAGATTACTTCTGCTAAATGGTAGTGTTTTGAGAGTCTTATCGCACTTTCGTCCCATTTATGAAAAATACTGACAGTTTATCTTTAGCGTAACATTAATATTTGACTGTCATTCAGTTTCATGGCTATGATGACTATACATAAATAATAAGCCTTTTTGAAGCGTAATAAAAGATTTTTGACGACATGATACTGTACAGTTAATTGAAAAATATAAGGGGATTTTTAAAAAATATTGTTGTCAACACACATTGAGCTTCCAATCATCATTTTGTATGTGCTTATTCTTGATTTACATCTGCGTATCCTAGAAGTGACCATGAAAATAGCCTATAACTGTGAAGATAACTGGGAATGCGAGAAGTGGTTTGAGAATTATTTTCCTTGTCTTCTATCAACTGCTTCAAAAAGTAGTATTACACAACGTTATAATGTAATGTAGGCCTATTTTTACATGAACGATATTGTTTTTCGGCAGCAGCCGTGATGTTATTGTGCCGACAAACTCCAATTGTTTTCAGTGGATTTGAAACATGTTTGGTAATAAGCTTTGGTAAATATATATATAGGCCTAGTCATACGTTTAAAAAGTTAGAAAATGCACCCTGTATAACTGCTGGACATGCGCCGTCTGCTGTTTGTGGTGTTGCTTAGGACGTGTTGTGGGACAAGCGCATAAAACTCGACAACAACTTCAAGAATTCATTCATCGGAGAAATTATTAAGGTTAGTACGTAGTGTTGTAACTAACACTTCGCGTGCGCTTCAAATATTCAGCAAATATTTGGTATTTCAAAAGTACTACCTTCACTGTCAGCGTATATAATTATTACAGTAATACAGCATATGTATTTAAATACTTCAAAATTTTAAAGTCGGAATTATTGCTAACATTATGCAAAAAAAATAAAGGTAAAATTTTTGACGTCATTACCCCAGTAAACGTTATTAATCATTTTATCATTATTGATGATCACTTACAAGTAGTGTTTTACTTTGCGTTGGACAGGGAATGGAATATATTCACAAGAGTCCGCTGAAGTTTCACGGTCGTCTGAAAAGCAGCAATTGTCTGTTAGACAGTCGCTGGGTGGTCAAGATCACCGACTTTGGGCTCGGACGTTTCAGGCATTATAACTATAACTCGGAACATGAGAAGTACTCCGGTCTGTATTATTGCTTTTTATCCGCGCGACGCTATGCCAGCGCGGGTACGAGATGGCCCTAAGTCTGTCTGTCTGTTTGTCTGTCTGTCTGTCTGTCTGCGTCCGTCTGTGTCTGTCACAATTCGGTGTTCTATCGAAAGGGATGGATGGATTGATCATTAGTAGATCATTGTCTACGTAGTAGTAGTTGTTGTTATTGCAGTAAGTAAGTAACAGCTTTCTATCCTGACATGTAGGTATACATAGGGTGACAGTGACGTATTCGTTTCATATATATGCCAGCTGGTTTTCGTGGCCATCTTGTGGGTAAATTTAAAAAAATGCTCTTAGATTTGTTTGTTACTCTGATGTCACTTAAGTACCCTGGGTCGTTTGTGGGTTGATGATCATGTGGACATTTTCTTAAACGAACTGATTAAATTTCGTTTGACTAACATGGTAAATGTTCGCCCCTTAACTCCACACATTACACAAAGTTATATCCACAAGATGGCGATCGTATCGTGACCATAGATTCTGTGACGTCATTTCACCCTGTGTATAGAAGCGGTGGTAAGAAATAGTAAAATACTTTATGAGAAATATCAACCATGCAACAGTGGAACGATAAAGCTGGACTGTCTGCTATTGATCACAGCCGTGACCACAATCGTCTAAAATGACCGCTGAGCAAGCCACGCTGAGACCTGCTGAAAGAATACCGCCCCAGAAGACCGTAATCTCGAACAAGACCCAAATGCGGGCAATAGCCGCGTCGCACGCAGCAGATCGCACACAGCAACACGCACGCAGTTGCAGCGTAATTTCCAACAAAAAGAAGAAAAAAAAGATGAACGATGACAACGTCTATAGAGCAAAAGTGCCACAACGCGTGCGCAAGCTGTCACAAGTTCACAACGGTTGATAAGTAAGGATTTGTTGCGCATAGCGACACAACGTGACACATATCAACGTGACGTTAGACTTAAACTGTTATCATCGAACTTCTATGAGTGCATCAACCTCCGGGAAGGGTGACGAAACGCGGCGATGCGCCCTTTTGTTAAATTACTTAGGACACTAGTTGTTCTACTGTGTCGCACGGGCGTTAAAGCCGTTGGAGCCCGTGAAGGTTGGAGCCAAGGATCATTGAATCGTATGCACTTCCTGTAGGCTGGCGCTAAATACGTTTTCGTCCCAGTGAGGGTGCGAGGTATTGCGATTATGGTGTCTCTCTGTCATGTCTGTCCGGTCACTTATCTCAAAACCGCATGCTCAAACTTTACGAAATTTCCTGTACATATTAACCGTGGCCGTGTCTCGGTCCTTTTCTGTCGACAGTGAAGTATGTTATGTACTTTCAGTTCTGTGAATGACGTCATTTTTACCGCGCGATGCTATGCATCCGCCGTACTAGCCATGGCCCTGTGTCTGTCGGTCCGTCCGTCCGTCTGTCCGTCTGTCCGTCTGTCGTCACAAGTCGGAGTTCTACTAAAACGGCTAAACGTAGGATCACACAAACAACACCACACGATAGTCCAGGGACTCTAGTTTTCTGAAGCCAAAGATCTCCGCGAAATTCGAC
>Ga0126333_1000251_pt1 | contig 10731 bp, 4 predicted proteins | sample InaspJWI54metaG_FD_94488 | JGI IMG/M metagenome (GOLD analysis project Ga0126333, IMG submission 94488) | Marine gutless worms symbiont microbial communities from Oahu, Hawaii - Inanidrilus sp. 2 OAHU.JWI-54 metaG | ecosystem: Host-associated > Annelida > Digestive system > Unclassified | place...
GTTACCCTACAGCGTCGCGGCTGCGATTTGAACCCAGGCCCTTCTGCGCCTGAGTCCAGCACGCTAACCACTCGGCTACCGAGCCACCCGATTTGGTGCATATTGGAGTCAAAAAGTGCAGCTCTGGTGGCAGCAGTTTTTGTTGATTTTCCTAAGAACAAGTGTTATTTTCTGCACAAAAACCAGCTTGATATCGAACGGCGGGTCCAATTTTTCACAAGGCGGCGCCCTATGAGGAGTTGTTCTCCTGGGGCAGTCGCCACCATTTCCCTATGGAAGTCGGCGCCTATGGCTAGAGGGTCTGGGGGAGCGCTGTAAGCTCCCCTAGCAGGGTCTGGGGCGGAGTCCCAACGGAAATCTAACTTGGTGCATTTTCGCCTTAAAATCTTACATCTGGTGGCATCAAATTTACTAATTTTCCTGAGAATCAATTGACCACAGTGTATGCATTTTTCTACTTGTGTTTTTGTGTAATTGTGTTGTTGTGTTTTTGTAGTTAAACAATTGATCGGAGCATAGGCCTATGTTGTGCTCTGTTACGGCAAGCCTCCAGCACCCCAAAGCGTCTCGGCCGGACCGGTAGTAAAATAAGCGGTAAATTACAGAAAATGACAATGACCAAAGAGAAAGAACGACCAGGGTTCAACATCACGTTCACGAAAATTGATATAATGTGAATATAAAAATTCCTGTTTGTCAAATTATTGGCCTGGCAGCCGTCGGGTCTGCCGGACCTGTTCCTACGCCCGTGGCTTGTCACTGCAGGACCCACTGTAGCGAAGAACTCGGTGTCTCTTCCATGGCGGTGTCTGAAACTATCGCCATTGGACCTACTCACGGAGGGATGGCCAGGCCGAGTAGACGTGGGTGGCTCGGTCACCACAGTATGTGAGCGGGCGGAAATCGGAGCAGAGCGGGCCGAAAATGAAGTGAACTGTATTATCTAAACTGATGAACTTCTCAAGTTTTTAGGTAGCCACGTGGGCCTGTACACTGTAAAATGGTAATTTGGAAACTGTGAAAGAGAGCAACGTTGTTACTACTAATAAAGACATTCAGTCAGTCAGTCAGTCAGTAGGCCTACTGATATGAAGTGATTTCGGCCTAGCCCCCCTATATCAAATCGCGTTATTTCCGACGACTTTGATACAAGTGACCTTGAAGGTCATTCAGCCTTTCACCCAGCATGCCTTTTTTCTTATGCAGTGCAACAGTTGACGAGATGTCAGCTGACAGTAAGTCGCTCGGTCCCCTGTGATAGCTGAGCTTCTTGCATGCAGTAAATTGCAGTGAGAAACAATGGCAGCGACTGGTACCTGGCTGGTCATTCGGTGCTTTGTGACGACTGTTCTCTACGCGCTGCTGAGGCTGTTATTCGTCACAGTTCAGAGCATCTGCTGGCAACTCAACGGCACTGCGCGGAAACTACGCGAGGCTCGCCTGCCGCACAACTATGAACGATCGGCGCAAGTTCTCGACGTTCATTTCGTGCACGACTGGACGATCGCAACCACCGTCCGTAACTTCGTATGCACTCACAACCGCTTCGAGCACCCGCAGTACATCATCGACAACGACAACATCACTCTCATGACCATCAGCGAACGCGACGCCGTCTTCTGTGAGCCTGCCGAGAAAGGTAAGGGCACCGACTGGTCCATTTACGTACTCTACTTTCTTTTGTAACATTCTTGTATTTACAGTGCAGTTTGCAAGACTGCTAGTGTATAAATTTCTGTTGTTGACGATGCCCGCGTAGTATGCGGTGCAAAATCTATGTAACGGTCGAGTGTCCGTCCGTCCGTCTGTCTGTCCCGTCGATCGACATATGCCGCTAGCCGCACGCAGCCTGGGCGCTGCGGCATTATCGATCGACAGCTGCCGGCGCCGCATACCGGCTATGTGACTGTGGCGCAAATATGACGTTAGACTGGCATTTTGTGTGAAGCAACTTACAGTAGCCCATAGTGTCAACTAAACTGTAGCAGTTAACTGAGTGTCGTCTTTTCGCCTAATGATATGCGGTATGAATTCTTTTGTGGCTGTTTCAAGTAAACAATGCTGCCGACTGTCGGGAGGAATTTATCGACTGCGTGGGGCGGTTTGGTATTGTACGCGGTTGACAGGTATGCATCTGTGGCACAGCAACTATAGTCCTATGATTCGTTGGGCACATCTGAAATTCTGCCGCCGTCTGATCGTTGTGCCTCTGACGACGTTCCATCGCCTGGCTGAACTGATCGGTGATCCGAAGGGCGAACTCATCTTCTTGTTCAACACGGCTCGATGTGGCTCCACATTAGTCTCGCAGGTTGTCGACAGAACCATTGAGAAGTTACTAATGAAATTTAATAAGAATCCTTGAGACTCAATAAATTTTAACAAGAAGCTCAGCTATCGCCGAAGGACCGCGCCATGCATCGTGTCAGTTGAAATGTTGCCAATTAGATAGATAGATAGATAGATAGATAGATAGATAGGCCTAGATAGATAGATAGATAGACATATTTATATAGCGCCTATAAATTCAAAAGAGTCACTAAGCGCTTGCCACGCAACAGTGCAGTACGACAAGTCCTGAACAAATCGAATTTATGAAGTTGGAGGGTTAAGGTGGGCCGATGTGTAGTAAACATGTGCACTCAACCGTGACGCATGCAAGTCGTTTTCATTGTCTTATAGGTGTCATAAACAAACCGACGACGGTCGAGTTGTGTATAGCACCTGCATACCGACGACTTGCTGTGGCGAAATTTTCTAAGTCCACATTTGTAGAAATTGCTCACGTGACCCTGACCATGCCCACTTAGGGAACACTCACTCATCACAAGACTAAGACTTCGCATGGCCGACCCGTGTACAAAATTTGAAGTCTTTAGCGTTAGCCGTTGCGGAGATTTTTACATGGGGTGTAAAATTCTAAAACTGGTTAGCTGACCCTGACCACGCCCCTTTCAGGGAAGATTTTTTATCGGCAGGGTGGGACTTGCTATGATGAATCAATGTACCAAATTTGAAGTCTCTAGGTTCACCCATTACCAAGCTATGAATGGCGGTGCAAAATGCAGAAAATGGGGTGGTTTGGGGTGGTTAGGGGGCACTCAAGGTCATCGGCAATGTCACCATTCGATAGAGCGCATACGACTTTCTATTCGAATTTAATAGAAACCATGCGTCTACCGTTTTCGAGATACTGCAGGTTATTTGTCGAAAGTCTCCGATTTTGACCCACCCCACCTGCATTTGGCGCCCCCGTAGGTAGTGACCCCGGTCGAATTTCGCGAAGATCTTTGGCGTCAGTAAACTAGAGTCCCTGGGCTATCGTGTGGTGCTGTTTGTGTGATCCTACGTTTAGCCGTTTTAGACCGACTTGTGACGGACGGACGGACGGACAGACAGAAAGACAGACACAGGGCTAGTACCGCGGATGCATAGCATCGCGCGGTAAAAACGAAAAGTGCTTGTCTCGGGGTCGGTGTGTGTCTGTGTCTGTTGGACACAACCGTGAGTCCTTCAAAAACGGGCTGAAACAATATTGAGATGCCGTTTGGGATGTGGACTTGGGTGGGCCCAAGGACCCATGTAGCCTATTAGGTCGGGGCTCAGATCCCCCAGAGAAAGGGGTAATTTTGAGGGATATGTTCCGGTCCTTTATTTTAAAGTATAAGGAATATCCGGTGTGAGCAGTTATTCGCTAGGTGGCAGCAGCGATGCGGCCATTCGCTGTCAGTACTGCAGCAACTTGTACAGGTAACTAGATTTATGTTCGCGGACAGATAATGGAATCCACTGGAAGATGCGTGGCTCTGGCGGAACCATATCCGACATATATCGTCGCCAATAAGTACCGGAAGTGCGGCGATTCCTCGGAAGTACGTCAGCTGGCGCGTGACGTGATACGCTGGGAATGTCGTCCGTACCCGACCATAGAGCCGACTCCTCTCGCCTACTTGCTCAAGTGTCGCCCGTCGTGTATTGCAGCACTTCCATTGTTCAAGTACTGTCACTTTTTCAAGGTCATCGTGGCATTTATTTTACCCGCGCGACGCTATACTAGCGCGGCACTAGCTATGGCCGCGAGTCTGTGTTTGTCACAAGTCGGAGTTCTATCGAAACGGATAAACGAATCGAGATGGGTTTCGGCATGGGACCTTAGTTTACCCATCATATACTGTATTTTGAGGTAATTCGACTGTCTCCAGAAAGAAGAGCAATTCCCTCTGGAACTTTATCCAAACTCTGGACTTTAAAAACGCCACAACGGCCCGTCGATCGTCGCAACGTGTCGTCAACTTAATTCGACAAATGTTTGAAAGGAAGGCATACTGCGCTAAGCCTTAGTGCGATAAACAAGCAACTGTTCGACTGACGAGCTTAGCTAGTTTATCGCACTGGGTGTTTATCTCTATGAACAGCGCAGTGCAAATGAGGCAGCCCGTCGCGCGGGTCCATCTGCAACAGCTGATACATATGTGCACAATAACAGCGTGTGATCGACATACAGGCGGGCGGACGAACAGTGAGATAAACGGAATTGCTACCCCGGAATAATGTATATCGAGAATGTATGAGATTGCTTTCGTGTGTAGGGATCTGTTTCCGTCAAGCAGATGTCTCTTCCTGTATCGAGACGTTGTGGAGGTTGCCAAGTCCATGTATCGTCTATCGATGGCCATACCAGTGCTGCGGCTGGCCAGTTTAGTTGGCTCCTGCTCCGGTCAGTTGATGAAGCTGAGCGCCGATTTGATACAGATGAGCGACAGTTTCTTCTGCGTGCGGCTGGAGAACGACCTGACGTTCGGTTCTCTCTACTACATCGAGACTGCCTCCGTCTACCTCGCCGTGCGTCGACGCGGGTTCAACGTCAGCGCGCTGCGCTACGAGGACCTCGTCGCTCGTCCGCTCGACATGTGCCGCGTCATCCTCGAGTTCTGTCACCTGCCCGTGTCGCTGGCCCAGCTCGCCGTCACAGCCTTCGACCAAGATTCACAGAGGAACTCGAGGAACGCCAAGTCGAGACTGAGACGTTTCAAGGACCCGCAGCTGACGCCGCACAAGAAAGCACAGCTCAACGAACTGCTGAAGAAGTTCGGGCTGCCATTGATTGGAGAATCCGACATCCTCGAAGGAACTCTTTACTGTTGACAGTAACGTTTCTTCTGCATGCGACGACATCCTGTTTTGTGATTTGATTGCTTATTGCTTATTGCGATACCAGCTGTGCCTACACGATCGCCTGTTTTAAAGATTTGCTGCTTGTTATTAACCGTGATCGTTTTGCACTGAAATTTATATATTGTGTATAGACAGTATTCATTGAGTGCTTTTTGCCTTCAGTGCTATGACGCTGTTGGTTGGGCGGCAGGAAGGGCATCCGGCCTGTAAAAATCTGAGTGGTGGGGTACTGGTGTGGTTGTCTGTCTGGAGCAAGGTGCAGACTTGCATCTGGCCCGCTGATGCCACTGCCACTCACTGTCTCTTGCTTCGGTAAAATCCTGATTGTTTTTACTGCGCGATACTGTGCATACGCGGTACTAGCCATGGGCCTGTGTCTGTCTGTCTGTCTGTCTTTCTACTAAAACGGCTAAACACAGGATCACACAAACACCACACGCCAAAGATCTCCGCGAAATTCGACCGGGGTCACCCCGTACGAGGGCGCCGAATGCAGGTGGGGTGGATCAAATCGGCGACTTTTGACAAATAGCCGGCTATATCTCGAAAACGGTACAGGATAGACACATTGTGTCTATTAAAGTCGAATAAGAAGTCGTATGCGCTCTATCGAATAGTGGCATTGCCCGTGACCTTGAGTGCCCCCTAACCACCACATACCACCCCATTTTCTGTATTTTTCACCGCCATTCATAGCTTCGCACCGGGTGAACATAAAGATTTCAAATTTCGTACATTGATTTACCATAGCAAGTCCCACCCTGCCGATGAAAAATCTTCCATAAAAGGGGCGTGGTCAGGGTCAGGCGACCCGTTTTAGAATTTTACACCCCATGTAATTTCTCCGCAACGGCTAACGCTAGAGACTTCAAATTTTGTAAGCGAGTTGGCCATGCGAAGTCTTAGTCTTGTGATGAGTGAGTGTTCCCTAAGCGGGCGTGGTCAGAGTTACGTGAGCAATTTCTAATTATTTTGCGGACTTAGAAAATTTCGCCACAGCAAGTCGTCGGTATACAGGTGATATCCACAACTCGACCGTCGTCGGTTTGTTTATGGCACCTACAGGACAACGAAATCGACTCAATCGCGTCATGGTTGAGTGCACATGTTTATTGCACATTGTCTTACTGTAACGCGTTAACTTCATAACATCGATTTGTTCAGAATTTGTCGTACAAGTAGTTTCTGCACTGTTGCGTGGTAATTGACAAGATTTCAACTGACACGACGCATCGCGCGGTCACTCGGCGATAGCTGAGCTTCTTGTTACTTTTTTTGGTACCGGTTTACCCGGGTAGTCCCGAATAGGACAAAGGGACTTTAAACGGCTGTGTGTATTACAGACAATAAAATAGGCCTAGTCTTCATTGATATGGGTAATAAAGCATGCGAAGAGTTAGGGAAATGTCAGGAAGTTTGATAACTTTAACTATTGTGAACCAATTTTTATAAATAATTTTTAGTACACACAACTTGATACAGAGTGCCCGATGTTCACACAAGTAAATCACTATGAAATTTGATGCCGTAAAAGTCATCGCGAGAACATACTTTCAGCATTGATACCTGAAGAGCCCAACTCACATCGCCCATGCGTCGCGCCGATGTCGGCGCTGTGAACGCATCGGAGGTGTGAAGCGGATTCGAGAATTTTGGGACAACTCAAGACTGTAGCCAACGGAATATTCGCAAACTGAACATGTTCAGAATATTTGAAGACAGTTTTGTCGGGTACTAGACGCCAGTTTACTTTGCGGACGCCGACGCGACGCGACGAGACGTACGTGTTCAATTGCCAAATCTGTGTCGGCAACAGCCAGTCGAGGGGTTAATATCGATATTCTAGGCGAAGGCGCAGACATTTCTCTAACTCTTCGCGTGCTTTATCTTTTAGGCTTAAAACTGTTTTTATTGTTCAGACTTCTCAAGATTTGTGCAGACTGTCGCCGATCCAAGTCATACCGCCCGACGTAACGAAACTCGACAGTTTTGTCTCGACGTCGTCGTCAGCAGTGTGAATTAAGCATTACGCATTATACTCTATTTGCTGTATCCATGTATCTGACAGTCGGCTGTCGGTGGCCGCGGGCTTTGTACGTGAAATTGTAATACTAAAAAGGTATCGACCCGGGGCGGAGAGACGATATGCCCCCCGCCGATGGCAGTTCGACGGTGGCAAAAATCGCGGCGGATCTACGTCCGTCCGCGGACGGATCCCGAGTCCGGGTCTGCATCCGCACATCTCTGGTGACCGGCGGTGGCTAAGCTGCAAGCAACCAGCGTGTCTATAGCCTGGCAGCTGCGCCATGGGACAGACAAACAGACAGACAGACAGACGGATCGCGGTATCGCTTGCCTCCCCCACTATGGGGCATAATAATGTGTGCATTTAAGAAGCGCAAAATAAATAGTCCTCAGATTCGTTAAACCGCGCGGGAAAACACGTAAGGCTTTAAGTGTTAGGCAAACGTATCAGCAGTCACTGATAAAACTCGGAGATCTGTGGGTAGAGAGAGTTCCAAACGTCTGCACAGGACACTGCAAGATCCCTAGCGCCGAGAACCGGTCGTGTTCGCCTGCCGGACGACGAAAAGTACTTTAAAGCTGGCGAACTGCTAACAAGTGCGTTCGATCCATACCTCTCGCCGGCATTCCTAGTATCCTGCAAGGCCATGATTGTCTGGCGATCAAAGATGTTAGATGTCAGATGAGGTCGATGACGACAACAATTACGTCAGCCTGTCCAGGAGAACGACTGCATCGCTTCCCTTGTCGCGCGCGCGAAATGACGTCATCGGTGACTGACACGCACAGGTGCGCGCAGGTAAAACGATGAGTGCCAATAAACGTGAGACAAAACGTCAATAAACAAAGTATTATGGGCGCCTGTAACTGCCGATGTGTGGTTTCGTTTGTCCAGTTGCTAGTCGAGTTATTTTCGTCATTCGTGTAGAACTGGGATCCATGTTAGTTGGCGCGTCGTGGCGTAACGCTATCGTCATTCGACTTATCAACGAAGTTACCCCACGTCGAGCCCGGTTAATATTGGGATGGGGACCGATTTGGTGCGGGTATACCATCTCGGCGTGTTACCAGCCAAGCAGGTCAACTCAGCCTTGCATCCCTTCGGGGTCGCTAATACAGGTACCAGCCTAGCCGGGATAGAGAAGGAGTGTCAGATCTGCAGGGGTGGCATGTAACACTGTGTGATCCCACATGGCATGTGAGTACTGAGTTCCCGCGTAGCGGAGCGGCTGGTTGTTGTAACTAGCAAATTTCTATACATGGGGTGACAGTGACGTAATTTTGTTCCGTATCTATGTCAGTAATTTTGATTTTGCCGCCATCTTGTAGGTAAAACTCTGATAAATGTTTTTCACTGTGACGGCGCTTAAATGTGATTTGTCGGTAAGTCACTGATCATATGGGCATTTTCTTAAACTAGTTGATTTAATTTTATTTGAATAACACGATAAATATTTGCCATTTAACTCAACGCATTATATCGTGTTATACCCACAAAATGGCGATCGTATATACACTCTGTGACGTGACTTCACCCTATGTATAATCCGTTTGCTTTACTTACTCAATAATGACTGGCGAAAGTCTATGTTAAAGCCCAGAGGTTGTTTGTACGCTAATGGATGCTCCCATGATCAGCTCAATCCTTGACCGGCGGCATCAGACTCTGCAGACAAACAATTCCTGTGACAACAGTCGATGCAATCAGTTTGTGTTGAACCTCCTCCGTTGGCTCTCAACATGACGCGCTGCATGCATTTGCTGCTGAGCTCCGGCGCCTGCAGCATGGCGCCCGTAGCTATCGATCAATACCTGCTGCGAACGCCGGCGCTTAGCACAGCAAACCCGCCGGCCGCCGTTGCCGCTGTCGATCGATGAGATAGACATACGGACGGACGGACGGACGCCCGACCGTTACATAAACCTTGCTCCGCATACTATGCGAGCAGAGTTAATAAGCGTGAAAATTCGTAATAACCGACGGCTGACAAAGTTCACAAATGGCAGATGCAAAAGTCATCTAACAGTCATTTGTACCGTAATAGCTGTATAGTAGTTGCGTGTACTTGTAAGGGCCTGCACGCAGCAGGCCTGTGTAATGCAGCAGTTACGTACTGTACGCTTATACGGTGACTTCGCACGATCGCACCTAACGCGCACAAAAACCGCCGGATATTAAAAATAAATAGTCGAAAATCGTGCTTGGGAATTCGAAGTTTGCGCCGCTTGTCGGCAGCGTCAGTCATCGATCCCAGGCGACGTCGAGCGCCAACAATTGGCGTACGATCAATGTGGCAATGTGGGTGGGCCGGTCCCGCCAGACCACCCGAGTCGACGGCCGCACTGACCGGCGTTATAGCGGCCGTCGAGCACCGTTGGGATTGCGTGACGTTTCATACCCCAGCCCCCGGAGCCACGGCGGCGGCGTGTCGTGTACTGCAGTTTCTCATTGGTCAGTGGGCGGGTCGTCATAAGCAACGACGGACAACTCACTAAACATTTTAGTTGAAGAACAGAACAAATCGAAATGTAGGCCTAACTAACAATTTCAGTCAACGTTTAGTTGATATTTACTTGACAAATTTACTGCAGTTGACACATGACATTTCCATGGATCTGAGCGTCGATCGTCACGTCTCTCGTGTCTGCACGGGCTGTTTTTATCGACTTCGTCAACTCCGGCGTATCCGGCGGTCGCCGGACTCTGATTCGCTGGCCACGCTCATCCTAGCTGTCGTTAACTCGCGAATGGATTACTGTAACACCGTTCTGGCCGGTGCACCAAGGACAGTAACGGACAAATTACAGCGGCCGTCGAACGCTGCTGCGCGTGTTGTCACCGGCACTCGGAAGTTTGATCGCGGCCTGGGTCAGATACTGCACGACCAACTGCATTGGCTCGGCGTTCCCGACCGGGTTCTCTTCAAGCTAGCAATGACAGTTCACCAGTGTCTGAACGGCCGCGCACCACCGTATCTGTCGGAGCACTGCATCCCGGTCTCCAGTGCTGACACGCGGCCGCATCTGCGTTCCGCCAACCGTCACCTACTTGCCGTGCCGCGCTTCCAGCTCAGCACTTACGGCCGTCCGGCGTTCTCGGTTGCTGGCCCGATGGCCCGGAACGCACTCCAGGATTTTGTCCGAGATCCAACGAGCAGCACAGACAGTTTTAGGAGTCTACATACAAGAAGCTCAGCTATCGCCGAGGGACCGCGCGATGCGTCGTGTCAACTAAAATCTTGCCAGTTGCCACGCAACAGTGCAGAAACTACTTATACGACAAGTCCTGACCAAATCGATGGTATGAAGTTAGAGATTTAGTCGGAGGCAATGTGTGACAGACAATGTGCACTCAACCATGACGCGATCGAGTCGGCTCCCATTGTCTCAAGTGTCATAAACAAACCAACGACGTTGAGTCGTGTATATCACCTGTATACCGACGACTTGCTGTGGCGAAATTTTCTAAGTCCACAATGTAGAAATTGCTCACGTGACCCTGACCACGCCCACTTAGGGAGCTCTCACTCA
>Ga0126333_1000253_pt1 | contig 10684 bp, 9 predicted proteins | sample InaspJWI54metaG_FD_94488 | JGI IMG/M metagenome (GOLD analysis project Ga0126333, IMG submission 94488) | Marine gutless worms symbiont microbial communities from Oahu, Hawaii - Inanidrilus sp. 2 OAHU.JWI-54 metaG | ecosystem: Host-associated > Annelida > Digestive system > Unclassified | place...
ATGTACAGTATCAGTATTTTTTATTTTACATTTTACTTATTTGGGGGGTGAGTACGCACCCAACGCATCCCCTGCCTACGGGCCTGGATTCGAGCACAGAATAGCAACTGTTGTTCCTTTTGCGACAGTCATCTGCTGCTTATGCTGTACACACTTTTCAACCAATACACACTGACAACGAATAATAACAGCTCATGACTGCAACTTGCAGCGTACAAGTCAGCAAGAAAGTAAATATAATGTACGCAAGGACTAGCCAATCAGTCAAGCAATTAATCATTGGTTTATTTTGTTTTGCTGTTAAGTTGCGGTGTAATAAGCGAGACGAGCTTCTATGGAGGCATTTTATGTAGTTTTTCCATAAAACGTACGCGATATCGATTACTGTGAAAGATGCATCGAAACTGCAGCAGACGTAGCCTACCGCATGCGCAGCTACGCTAGATTGAAGTAAACGGTCGTTGAACTTGGCCCTAGGAACGACGTGGGAAGACGACGCTGCTTGGATCAGACTAATTATCAATCATTCATTAGTGCCAAGTTGCGTGACAGCAAATTCGTCGAGCGTTCACTATTCATTGTTTCTATCACGCTATCCATTGCTATATCCTCTGTTTCCTGTACGCTGCGGCTGTGTGCCACGTTATCGGCTTGCAGTGTGAAATGCACGGTGGAACACATTGTGTCTATTACGGTAGTCAGTAGTCAGCGGCAACGTTTTCTTTGAATTGAACAAATGCAAAAAACACTATTTTTTCAAACTTCTGTTAACACCGAAATTGTTCTCCCTGTTCTCATACCCATAACTATTTTTCGATTAATATATATGATCCGGGTGCGCTATGTGACTTTTCTAAGGCTAGTGTTCGTACAGCTGTTTGTGCACAGCAGATTTTTGAATGCATTTTGTCATTGTAAATTTCTTTAAACGTGCAATTGAGTTTGCTGGGATTCTTGTAATGACAACCACTTTTAATAATTGTAGTAATTTTTGCTTATTACTTTCTTTTTAAGAGTTACATCCGTCGCTGTCGAAAAGTCTTTCTACCCACTTGTTACTTACAAAATTTGTCGATGTTGCTAATACAGAAATGAACGTTTTTGTTGCTTAATAGGGTACTCAGTGAAGTTTCCGAGCTGGGGTTGACTGATGCCATGAATAGACGAACAACGGCAGCCGTGATACTCTACACAACGTCGCTGTTGGCGTCGCTCTGTGTCGCAGTGAGCGTCCGCCAGCCAGACGGCACCCTTGAGCTCAAGTACCGCCTCGAGGAGGAACAGGAGATCGGCGTCTACGTCGGCAACGTCAGAGAGAACATCAAGTCGACGGCTTTAACCAGAAGTGGCAGTTGTGACGTCGCTTTCAACGCGAAAGCTGTTATTGTGATATCGGTTTTCAACCGATAGTGACCTTTGCAAAGTGGACTTCAACCGAAAATGGACGTCATGTCGCGACGTCGGTTGGAACCGGAAGTGGTCGCGTCAACGTCAGAGAGGACACGAACCTCGCCAGCCTGTACAGCGCCGACGTCATGCACAAGCTGCAGTTCCGCTTCCTCCGCCAAAAGCACCAGCTGCCGTTCGCCGTCGACGTCGACACGGGCGTCATTACTACTTCCGGTCGCGTGGACCGTGACGTCATCTGTCCGGGCGCCGAGACGTGCGACGTGAGGGTGGACGTGGCCGTCCAGCCGGCGCAGTACTTCCGCGTCATCCGCGTCGCGATCGCTGTTCTCGACATCAACGATAACGCGCCGCGCTTTCCCGACTCGTCCGTTCACTTCGAGATTCTCGAGTCGGCGGCGGTCGGGACCGGGTTAGTACTTCCGGCGGGCGTCGTAGACATCAGAGTTCGCCATGGTCTGTCGCGGCCGCCGCATGAGTCAGTTTGAGTACAACTGGTAGAGACCAAGACAGTCGTGGACGTCAGACTTTGACCCCATCGATAGCGCGTTAGTTAGCACATTTCGAGATTCCCGAGTCGGCGGCGGTCGGGACCGGGTTAGTACTTCCGGCGGCCGTCGATCCCGACAGCCCGCGGTTCGCCGTGCGCGGCTACCGCGACGTGACGCACTCGGACACGTTCGACCTGCGCGAGATCCGCAAGCCGGATTCCACTTCCGGTTCCGGCGAACTGCGGCTGGTGCTCGTGCGGCCGCTGGACCGCGAGCGCGTCGACAGCTACCGGCTGAGGATCATGGCGGCGGACGGCGGCGCGCCGTCACGCAGTGGCGTCGTCGACGTCTTCGTCGACGTGCTGGACGTCAACGACAACAGTCCCGTCTTCGAGCGTCGCGAGTACGAGGCGAGCATCGTCGAGAACGCTCCGCCGCGGACGGTCGTTGCGCGCGTCGCCGCCACCGACGCCGACGCCGGCGCGAACGGCCAGGTCGTCTACGAGCTCAGCTCGCTGACCGCCAGCTCTTACGGGCACCTGTTCGCCGTGACCATTACCTGTATTTCCGCTAGGTGTTAGCCCGCTATAGCCAAGGTCTATCATAGCGAAGGTTAGGGTTTTGGTTAATGTTAGGGTTTGGTTATAGCGGACCTTGGCTATAATGGACCTTGGCTACAGAGGACTGCAATCTTTCCGCTATGCGTCGCAGGCATTTGATTTAGCCATCGGTCCGATACTGCAACCTTGTGACTCACATGGAAACACGGCAGACTCCATCTCGGTTAGATGCTGCCTCCCAGTGTGTCAGTTTAGGTAGAACTCATCGAGAACTGGGCAGTCGTAGACCGCAAGCATCAGACTCCCGACCGCGGTCTCCTGGCCTCGTTCGGGCACCTGTTCGCCGTGACCAACACGAGCGGCGACGTGTACGTCGTCGGCTCGGTCGACCACGAGGAGCGGACCGGCTACCAGCTGGTCGTCGTGGCGCGCGACCTCGGACCCGAGTCGGTGGCGGCGTCGGTGACCGTCAGCGTTCGCGTCACGGACACGAACGACAACGCTCCGGAGATCGGCGTCGACACGCTGACCGGAGACGCCGGCCGGCGTCCGCTCAAAGTGGCTCACCAGGGGCAGCACCGGACCGGGGCAAAGTGTAATGTCTACGATTGCCGTGCTGATCGACGCAGAACAACCAGCTGGCTGGCGAGATCGACGCTCTGCGCCGGGCCGAGGACCACGAGCGCGAACTGGAGGCAGAAAACGCGACGACGAGACGCGAAACCGAGGGACTGACCCACCAGGGGCAGCACCGGGCCGGGAGCGGGCAGAGACGCGCTGACCGGAGACGCCGGCGTCGCGGTCGCGGCGGAGGACGCCGAGCCCGGGACGTTCGTCGCGCACGTGGTTGTGTCGGACCGCGACAGCGGCAGCGCCGGACAGGTCGACTGCGTCGTCAGCGACAGCCACTTCCGGTTGAAGCCGATGACGTCGGGTGACGACGGCGACGAGTACCAGCTGGTGACGGCCGCGACGCTCGACCGCGAGTCGCGGGCGTCCTACGACGTCGGCATCGTGTGCCGCGACCGCGGCCCGGAGCCGCGCGAGCGCGTCGAGCGACTGCTGGTCCGCGTCGTCGACGTCAACGACAACGCGCCGCACTTCCGCTATCCGTCGTACCGCACCGAGCTGATCGAGAACAACTACGTCGGCGCCGTGGTGCTGCGCGTCAACGCCAGCGACGACGACGAGGCCGACAACGCCGCCGTGCGCTACAGCCTGCGCGACGGCCGCGGCTTCGAGATCGACCCGGACAGCGGCGTCATCAAAGCGGCCGAGTCCTTCGATCGCGAGGCCGCCGCGCGGCACCGCTTCTTCGTAGTCGGCACCGACGGCGGACGTCCGACGGCGCGGTCGAGCAGCGCCGAGGTTGTCGTCGAGGTGGTCGACGTGAACGACGAGCGGCCGCGCTTCCAGGAGCGCACCACGCGTCTCCGATACGACCCTCCAACTCCGTCTACTCCCGGACACGTCCGTGACACCTACTTATTCTGTATCGACTGGAACGTAGAACCTACTCGATTTCGGAAAACTCTATCCAGGAGCGCACCTACTCTCTGAACGTGCCCGAGAACAGCCCGGCCGGCACGGAGGTCGGCAGCGTCAAGGCCGAGGACCCGGATGTCGCGACTGTTACTTCCGGTTGAAGTTAACTCCAGTGGTGTCAAACGAAACCAAACCTTCGAGACCAAGAAGAAGACAGAGACCACATTCTCGAGACGAGGACCGAGACGAAGACCAACATGTTCACCCCGATACCGTCCGATGCCGAAATTCTGGCCTGCAGATCGAAGCCGAGACCGAAATTCTGGCTCGGAGACGAGACTTTAACAAGCTGTCGAGGCCGCGGACCCGGATGTCGGCACGTTCGGTCACGTGACGTACGCGACGACGTCTGAAGTGTTCGCGGTGAACCGCGACACGGGCCGCATCACAACGCTACAGCCGCTCGACCGCGAAGTAGTCCCTGTCTACAGCATCACGGTCGTCGCCACCGACTCAGGTATCACTACGCGCTTCGTCCGCGCTCCGTCTAACGGCCTTTTCACAAAATTCTAATTCAATAATAATAGCAGACGGTAAAGCTTACAGCGGCAGCTGACCAGCCCGTTAACGAATAGGCAATGAAATAAAATACAAAAATAATTTTTAAAAACTTACTGGGAAAAAGGCTTCGGCTTTGTCGTTGCGACAGAATTGAATCGAACTGAACGGATCAGTAGAATTCATTCTGTCGCGGCGAGGTTAACGACGGGCCGCGAACTTTGACCTACGATCTTGACCTTTAAACAGAACTTAGATAGTGTCAGTGCGATCCAGCTAGCATGCCAAATACGTAGATCCAGGGTCATTTAGTTGGTAATTTTACACAAACATATACACAGAGCCAGACACACACACTGGACAGATTGCTTTGCTTGGACCGCTAAAACGGTTGGTAACGTCCTTGAAGCGAAGTTTTGGTAAACAAATCGTACAGAATTTTACTGGTTATCAATGATCAACAATTTAGTGTGTTGAGTGAAAATATGAAACGCAATGTATAGTAGTCAGTTCCTGAGTGCCGTAAGTGCACCATACGGAATATTATCACAGAAGCGCGGTTTGTAAAAACAATATCAACAAGTTTACGTCGATCCTTGTCCCTCGGATCTTGAGATAAGACGCTGGCTGCTGCTGCGCTTTGCCGCTTATCGATCGATATCTGCCGCTGTGCTGCTCACCTGCTGTCGATCGACGGGACAGACAGACAGACAGACAGACAGACGGACGAACAGCCCGATGCATAGACGCTCACCACTAAAAGCGGCCAGCGTCAATAGAATCCATTTGACCGTGTTTGAAACAGTTGTCATAACAACTGGCACAAGGCCCACTAGCCACGGAAAATTACGACACACCCACTTCTCGTTGCTCCGTTGCTTTTGAGCTCTTTTGCTACTGTCTGAGTACACTGCGTCCTCGTCTCTGTCGAATCTTCGTCGTCGTCATCATCGTTTCACTTATATTTACAGTTCACAGTTTAGTCGTCGAAAAAAAGTTTCGTTAGAAAACCCCAACGACTAATTTTGTCATCGTTCCCATTGTAGTGGGGCCCGAAGGCTTCACCAGCCAGGTGGCTCTACTACACAACTACTAGGTCAACTCAGCCTTGCATCCCTCCGGGGTCGCTTAATCGAGTACCAGCTTCGGCTGAGGTAAAGGCGGGAATGTCACCTCTGTCGGGTGGCAGGTAACACTGTGTGATCCTATATGGCACGTGAGTTCTCGTAGCGGTGTGGCAGGTTGGACTGCGAACTGCTATATCCGCATACTTTACTACTTTTTACTTACTGGTCACGTGCTGCAATGTCGCAGGACCGTCACCGATGACGTCGACCGCTGACGTCATGATCCACGTCGGCGACGAGAACGACAACCCGCCGACGTTCGACCGTCACCCGACGTCACCAATGAACACCACCTACCTGGTGTCGACGCGCGCGCAGCGCGGCTACGTCATCACGCGCCTGCGCACCAGCGACGCGGACAGCGGCACCAACGCGCGCGTCACGTTCCAGCTCGCTGACGTCACCGCGCGCGACGTCGCCTCCGCTTCCGCTTCCGGCCTGTTTCACGTCGACCGCGATATCGGCGTCGTGAAGGTCGCCGGCGATCTGTCGGACCGCGACGGCGTCACGTTCGAACTGATCGTGGTCGCGATGGACGGCGGCGAGCCGCCCATGTCCGCCTTCGCGACCGTCTCCGTCGCGGTCAACAGCTCCGTGTCCGTCTTTCCGTGTCCGTCTTCACTGTTGCGCTCTAGAGACCAAGGTCTCGAAACTCTACTGTGCTGGGGTTCATTTAACCGAGGTCTCGGTAGTTTCGGTCGCGAGACCTTGTTGCCAAGATCTCGAGGTCCCGAGCACTCGGTCTTGAGTCCGTAGTGACAAGCTCTTCGTCCTGCTCTCGATACCTTGCTGCCAGGTCTCGAGACTTCACAGCTGTACTGTTCCGAGTATAAGACTGGGATTTGGGAATTTCGCATGGTGTTTTTCAAGGGAGCGTTTAATACTTAATACTCGGAACATACAATGTTGTTATCTTGATACCAAGGTCTCGAAACTCGAGCGGACTCGAGTTCCAAGGTCTCGGTCTCCGTCTCGAGTTTTTAGAAAAGGTCTTGACAACAACACTGTCCACCTGTCTCCGTGTGTGCGTCCGTCGCGGTCAACAGCTCGGTGGTGGACGTGCCCATGTCCGGCGCGGCCGATCGCCGTCGGTCGTCGCTCGTCGTCCGTCAGAACCTGCTCGTCGTGGTCGCACTCGCTGTCGTCTCCGGCCTCATCACCGTCTGCCTCGTCGTCGCCATCGTCTTCATCCGCCGCGGCGACCGACGGCGACGCCACAAGCCGCCGGCGGGGGCGGGCGCTGAGGCGCGAGCCAAGGCGCGCAAGTACAACTGCCGGGCGGACGGTCCCGCTGCGGACGCGGGCCACGACGAACCACTACCGTCGGCACCGCTGTCCATCTACAACGGCGTCGAGAAGACCGGCGAGCCGGAAATCACGTCGTACTGCGTCGCCGAGCAGGAGTCGAAAATGCGACTGTCCTCCCAGGTCTTTCGGCCCAACTATCGGGTTCGTATGACAGCTTGCGCCTCGCCATCTTTCTCCCCTAGCGAGCTACTGCCCGCGCCGTCACTCCTCAGGCTATCATTGTGCGCGTTATAAATGCTGTATTGTATTGTATTGTATTACGGCTTTTCGTTCTGCAGCTTCTCGTAAGGTTAGAAAATAACAACTGATGTAAAATGAAAACGAACGCATATAAAGTGCGATCCAAAAAAATACGTTTATACTGATTCACAATTGTTGACCATATCCTACTGAATATGCATCGAGTTGACGTGCTCATCGCCTCAACTATAACTGGTGGAAGTACTTGTTTTGGCCATTTTTTCGTCTGCGTATGTGTGTAGACAGCATAGTTAGTAAAGTTGGTGGTGGACTTTTAATGAAACTTGGAAACTGAAGCAGGTCATGTTGGAAGGTCGTGGCTTGGCATGCCGCGCTGGGGCGGAAGCATCGGCTCTACCGAGTGCTATTCATCGGTTTCGTTGTGCAGTGCACCGCTGGTCAATTTTGGTTAATGATAGTGGTGCAATTAACTGTACAAATGTACAGTACTGTACTCCGTGTCTGTACTTTTGCACGGTGCACGTTGGTTCCAGCTTAGGCGCTCGGAACTTTTCTTAATCCATTAGTGCATAAAATCTTTCTAACCATATAAGTCGACTCTAGCTTTATCTCGTATTAAGATATCCTTCATTTTTGCTGCAGGAGCAAAATGTCAAAAGATTTACGTATATTCACACACCCTTTATGCTATTAACTAAGTTAGTTTTGAACTATGCCTATTTTTGCCAACAGTGTTTTATAATTTTAACGAGGCAATGACCATTTGAGAGATTTTGTTGTGTTTTGTTAAAGCGAACTGTTATTCTGTTAAAACATTAGTTTTGTTATCAGTAGAAGTAATGTTGGCAGTGGTGGTGAGGATTGTGACTTAGGTGGTGAAAGGATATGATGCGTTTTTTATTGGACGTGTTTAGGCGGACGCTCCGAGGTATCAGAGTTTCACGGCACCGCGAAATCTCCGACATATGGCACCAAACTCGTCGCCTTACGCCCACAGACCCAACCACGACGTCGAGGTAGTGACATGACAGACTCTGTGACAGTTCGTACCCTGCCCGTAATCTGTCCTGGAGACGATGTGTGTCCTAGCCACGTAAGGGATGCTGACGATGTATTGTTTGCTGCAACCTGTCATTGGTCAGTAGGCGGGGCATCGTAAGCAGCGATAGATAACTAAGTAAATATTTCGGTTAAAATAAAACTGAGTGGTGGGGTGCTGGCGTGGTTATTTGTCTGGAGTGGGGTGCAGACTTGCACGCGGCCCAGCTGATGCCACTGCCACTCACTGTCTCTTGCTTCAGTAAAATCCGGATTGGTTTTACCTTTCTGGTACCGGCTTACCTGGGTAGTCTGGGAAAAAAGAGCCGTTAAACGGGTGTGTGTGTAAAACTAAATTTTGCATAAAAAGTTAGTTAAACTTTTAGTTGATAACTATTTTACAGAAATAGTTTACATATCTTTGACGTTGTTCGGTCCGACGCTCGTCCGCCCTCATAGCTCCTGTAATATCCATTGCCTCAATCGCTGGGCTACGAACTGTCTTTAACACATCAAAGTGGGGTACGTATCGTCCGCACACCGTGACGCGACACTGTCCGAGCGTTGTCGATGCCGCTTGCCATTCTGCCGCTGACTGGCCGTCATAAGCCTAACGACGTTTTCTTGACAGACCATGATTTACAACGTCAAGTCGTCAACCTAATCCATCAGCCTTAACCGATTTGTTACTTCCCTGCTGTCAACAAAGCCGCTCGAACCGTTGCAGCGATATGTGTCTGTAATATTCTAGTTGATGTGTAGATACCAAGCGGTCCGCTGTTATTCACGTTTTTGAAAGGAAACGCAGAGACGGAAAAATTGCTGCCAGAAACCGGAAAACGGATAGCAAATACTCGTACGCAAGAGAACGGGAACAAAAAATAAGCCTATCTCGCTAACACTGCTGAAAGTAAATACGAGAGATGAACAGTTAAAACAGAAGAGAAACAGGGAGTGGTAAGTAATGGCTATTTCGAAGTAATACATTGAAATTAAAAAAAATAATTAATTAGCTCAATATTTGAAACAGAACAAAAACAAGTTAATTCTACAAGTGAGAAAAAAACAGATTTCAAATAGAACGAAAACAAACTCAGTGTGAGAATTAAAATCGTGTAAAGATGTACATGTAAGCCTAAAAGATGGATAACGCCGAAATTCGTAATTGACTTAACTGCTAAAATTACGAATTTACCTTGATGCAAGCTGAAGCTGATAACTGATATGTTGCAATTGAGCTAATGTACAGCAAACTAGGTTGTTATAATTCTGAGCCTACGCGCGGCAAGATAATTATGTGGGTCAGCGCTCTGGCTGAAAATAATTCTAGTTGGTTTACTGACTGGACCACTGAGAACCGGGACGAAAATAACTGTATTCCGAACACGAGGAATGTCTGCGTCGCACGTTGTCCCGGTGAATACTCGCTCGTGGGCCTATTTATAGCGGGCGCCTAATTGGATATATAGATGATAAATAAGGTCTGTGGAAGCAGAGAGGCAGTACACAGTACGGCTGCGATCAGGAAAGATAATCCAACTGCGGCAGAAATGTGACGTTATTATCGGCACGACACAGCAGAAGTTCGCAGCGTGTGCAAATTGGGTTGGCAAGATGTCGGCATAATTGCATAACAAAGCGGCAAAACGTGCAAAATGGCGTTGTCGTTGCTGCCGCGTCCAGCGCACGCACTGTAAGCTGTAGTTACTTCGACCGCGCTGGCGGTGCCAAGTACTGCTATCGGCGTGTCTGTCTGTCTGTCTCTCTGCGTGTCAGATCGCTGGCTTATCCACTTTTTGAGGGACGCGACGCAATTTCAATCAGATGAACGATATCTGCATTTCACAAGGTACAGTAGTAACAATCAGACGTGGTGGACAGGATCAAAATTACTTGTGCAAAATTTCTTCAGCATTTTGTTTACCAGTAATCATTCAAATCGGTTTATTTTTGACTAAGTTATCAAAAATACTAAATGCCTGACGTTAGCCTGACCGGCTACGCCACTAGCCGCCGGCATCCGCTGGCTTCCATGCTCTACTTCAGCCTGCGCCCAGCGACCCACATGCATCACTTCTCTCGTATGTCAACGCCATCTGGCGTATGTCACCGGAACTCAATTGTGTGGCTGATACTCTATAGTGTGAATAAGGCCGACAAAAATTAGTTACCATGGCAAAGTCCCTTGAGTGGTCGAAAACCTAATTTCAGTTTGATCATTTACATCCATAGTTCCACAAATCCTGAAACGTGGCGGAGATCGGTCCGGTAGCTTTTGAGATAACTGGTCTCTGGCAGGAATCGTGAAAATGAATAAATAAACAAGAAACACAAGCAGAACGTTTTGGGACCCGGTGTGATATTGTCTGTGCGTGCGCTGATGGACACTGGACAGGGCGCGGCTCGCCAGAGCTGGAACGTGCACCAGCTGCTTCAGCGGCTGCGCAACGTCGACGTACTGGACGGCGTCAGTCAGAACTCGGCCGAGGACGGCGGCTCCAACACGGAC
>Ga0126333_1000254_pt1 | contig 10677 bp, 4 predicted proteins | sample InaspJWI54metaG_FD_94488 | JGI IMG/M metagenome (GOLD analysis project Ga0126333, IMG submission 94488) | Marine gutless worms symbiont microbial communities from Oahu, Hawaii - Inanidrilus sp. 2 OAHU.JWI-54 metaG | ecosystem: Host-associated > Annelida > Digestive system > Unclassified | place...
AGCATTGCCTTCAGTGCTTTGACGCTGTTGGTTGGGCGGCAGGAAGGGCATCCGGCCTGTAAAAATCTGAGTGGTGGGGTGCTGGCGTTGTTGTCTGTCTGGAGCGAGGTGCAGACTTGCATACGGCCCAGCTGATGCCACTGCCACTCACTGTCTCTTGCTTCAGTAAAATCCAGATTGGTGTTACCTTTCTGGTACCGGCTCACCCGGGTAGTCCTGGACAAAGGGTCGTTAAACGGGTGTGTGTGCTGTCCTGTTTTATGGTCTAAGAATGAATATACATAGGGTGACAGTGACGTAATTTTGTTCCATATCTATGCCGGTTGATTTTTGCTGCAATCTTGTAGGTAAAAACTCCGATAAATGTTTGTTGCTCGCTGTGATAGTGCTTAAATACGCTTTGTTGGTAAGTCAGTGATCATATGGACATTTTCTTAAACTAACTGATTCAATTTTATTTCAATAACACGATAACTCAACGCGTTAACACAACGCATTATATCGTCTTATACCCACAAAATGGCGATCGTATCGTGACCATAGACTCTGTGACGTCACTTCACCCCATGTATTCACATTTCACAATACCTAATTAGTGCTATTTGCATGTTGTGGTTTTTGAAAATGTGAGCGTTCCTTTTGGTAGGAGCACCGAACCAAATTTTGACTAAGTTCATATACCGGTATGCTTAATTTTACCAGATGTTTTGGTTTGGGGAGCATTGCTAAAAATTGCAAAGATCAGAAAGGATTGTTTCTTCAGTGACAAGTGCAGGAAGACACCAAGTTCAATGAAGAAATCAGTTCGCCTAAAAAATGGCCATTAAAACAGCGGTGATGGTTGGACCATGTAGCTATATTCTGCATTTACAGCATTAATTATATACAGTCTTCATGCATTGGTGCATTGTTTCTCGTATATTCAAATGGACATTGAAGCATTTACTTAACACATGTACCACTATTATGTTGTGTATTTGATGAGTGTATTATGGTGATCTGAAGTAGTTTCACGAATTGTTTTTTATTTCAGTAAAACAATTTTTCGTTTGTAGTAGTGGTATCCTTTGCTTTCTTTGATGTACTTAACCAGCTGTTTGTTATGTTATGCTGGTTTCCTTTAGCTGTTTGTGATTTTTAATTAGCACCATGGAAATAATGTGATGTATCTATCACTGATGTTAAGTATCGAGATGAGCAGTATTGTGGATTGTCAAATTCTGCATCCATTTCATATATTGTGCAGTGTGATTACGTCAGATGTCGAATATGTTTACTGCATTTTGCAAACAGATTTTCATGTGTGAATGGCAATGTGACTTCATGTTAAGCATCTCATGTGTAAAGCAATCCAACTAAAATAATTTCTTTGACATCTCTAGGATGATGGGATGAACTGGCTGGTTGTCATCGAATGGCTATTTTTTCACTGTTTTGGTATTTAAAGAAAAGCTCATTGATGTCAGTATTGGATTCACGTTTTAATTTACATGATACGTGTAATTGATGTTGTTAAGCCACTTATTTCACTGTGTGGGGCGTGGCAGTAAGCCATTGAATGTTTCACAATCAGAACTGTTGTAGCACTTATGCAACAAGTCCCGTGAACATGCCGATAGTCGAATTTACTGTATTGAATTTGGAACACCATGTAAAATATTCCTCACTCCCACCTCAGCTTATTATCGCACTTAAAATTCCCAAATGTTCTGAAAATATTGGACATTTTGATACCAGTTAGGAACCACACATTTCGACATGCTTAGTAAGTCTGGTTTACAACTTTTACCCTAACATGCCCCTATCAGCTTATCCTGAGCTCCTGTCTTGCAAATTCCCTCCACCATGTAGTATAAACTCGTGGCATGCTGTTTTCATATGCGTTGCATGTGGTGCAATACAGTTGTTAATGGTGTGATGTGTATCAGCCGTGCCTCTTCATTGGCATTTAGTGCTTTTGTGCAGACTTGTCTTTCACTGTAACTTGAGATTTCCCAACTTTTGTTTAAGACATTATATGCATAATGACTTCTTGTATACAGTGTGAGTCACAAAATTTTACACCCCTAAGGTTTTCCGAAAAAATTTCTCAATGGCTAAAATTTTCAACCAAAATTTTACATGCCTGTTGCACATTCATGTCTACATTAAACCACCAACATTTATTCATATTATGTGTGACTGTTCAGCGATGTCTCTACCATGGTGTGAATGATCTCCATGAAATTTGCCGTAGTGATGCAGAATGGATCTCTCAGGTGCACTGATTTGGTAGACGGCCATTGTACTTCAGTAAGCCATTCTGCATCATCACAGTTTTTCATTTCCAAGAAGGCAGCCGTCCGCCGACTTCGATTTTAAAATTGAAATTATAAATAGCCATGCACTTCAGGGACACGTTATGCATCCTTGTGCCAATTGTGTGGAAATTGGCCTTAACACGGCAGAGATATCTAGATTTTTCACTAATTTTTAGTGAAATATAAAAAACTGACTAGCTTCTCGCACTGAATATGGCATAATTTTGTCAAAATTAGAGGTGATTAAGAAAAATTTTGTAATTTTGCTTAGATATGAACACAATAGGCATGTAATATGTTAGTTAAAAATTCTCACCGGTTTCGAAAAATTTATCAGAAAGCCTACTGAGTGTGAAATGTTTTGACTCACAATGATCGCAATAATTGACTGAAATAATGTGTTATGTGTAACATTTGTACTATTCCGATGCTAACATCAATAAACTCTTAGTCCATTGTTCTGCTAGTGTGATATAACAGTGTTTGGTTATTACCTGTTTAGGGTGTAAGGGCATTTTTCAACCACATTTATTGTAATCATGTATTAAGAGCCACCAGCAGTAGTTCTAACTTAACAACTCTGTAACTCTGAAGTTACATGTAAATGCAATGCTAAAGGTCCGACAGTTGATGCATTTTTTTGCTTCGTCAGCTCTTTTGAGTTATTTGCAGCAGTACACTGTTTTACATAACAAATGTACAGTAATCCCCAAAGGTTTTTACTGAGCAACGCTATGCTAGCGTGGTATATGCTATGGCTCTGTGTCTGTCACAAGTTGGTGTTCTACTAAGATGGCTAAACATATGTTCACACAAATAACACCACACGATCGCCCAGGGACTGTAGTTTTCTGACGCCAAAGATCTCCGTGAAATTCGACCCGGTCACCCCCTATGGGGGCACCAAATGCAGGTGGGGTTGGTTAAAATCGGCGACTTTTGACGACTAGCTGGATATATCTCGAAAATGGTACAAAGTAGACGCATAGTTTCTGTTAAAATCGAATAAGAAGTCATATGCACTCTATCGAATGGTGAAATTGCCGATGACCTTGAATGACCCATAACCTCCCCAAACTACCCCAATTTGTACAGTTTGCACTGTTTTTCATATCCTCGTAATGGCTGTAGATAGAAACCTCAAATTTGGCCTGTAGGTTAACGGTAGCAAGTCCCAATTGGACAAGTCATATCTGCAAACGAGTTGGCCACCTGATGTATTAGCCTCATGATGCACGACTATCCCCCAAGTGGGCATGGTCAGGGTCACGTGAGCCATTTCTACATTTTGGGGCTCAGGCCGTATCTTTGGAGCAGATGTAGACATTTCAAATTTGGTTTGTATATTGAATATTAGGAATGGCATTACACACGGTAAAGTTCTGCAGTATGGGGTGCATTCAGGATCATGTGGCCTCTAAAAATTTTGAGAAATGTGCTGATATTGTCAGAAATGGTACAAGATAGAGATATAGTCACAATCGAAGACTAACAGAAAATCACGTGTCCTATCGAATGGCACCAGTATCAATGACCCTGAATGTCACTTTAGCTGTTTCTAAACCTTTCTAACTCCCATACATCAATGAATATGACGCGTATTAACTACAAGTATATGTGGATTGGAAATTATCTGCGCTCTTTTGTCGCAACTGTTTTCCAAAAATGAACGACGTTTCAAGGATAGGCACCCTATGGGCAGTCACATACATCATAAACGTGGTAGTATCAAAGAAACGGTGCAAGATAGACACATTGTTACTACACACCACTAACAGGAAGTCATATGGCTTGCTATTTCCAATGACCTTGAAGGTCATTCGCGTAATACAGGACTTACCAAATGCAATTCAACGAACATTTGTGTGACATTTAGCACGGCTTTAACTGACAGAGCGCGACGCGCAGTCCCTCGGCGATAGCTGAGCTTCTTGTCTTGAAGACTAATCACTGGACAAATTCTTAAGCACTTGTCAATATTTTTTCAGGGTTGTTTATACCAAAAGTCACTAAACTCGGTTCTTTTTAACGTTTGAGTTAAGAAATAAAAGGGGATGCCTTCTGAAACACAGTGTTCATTAGACACTCGTAAGACATTCTTTCTGTTGTGTATTATTCAGTAACAAGATAGAGATAATGAATTCCTAAGATATGTATTAAATAGGCAACGTGGACTACAATGCAGACATATAGTAAACCAAGCAACAAATGCTGCTGCAAAGTAATGATTTAAACAATGCTAACAATTTTGCAAAAGTACAAAATTGAACCACCATAGAAACTCAACATTCAAATGTTAGTCAAGTAATAACCCAGTAAAGAGTAATATCCGGCGAGAGGAAGAAAAGACTGTTGTAAAATGTGTACATTTCACCTGATACCAGATGCTGCACAGATGACATGATAAAATATTAGTACATACAACTACAAAAACAGACTATATATTGACAACTGTTGCCATAAACTGTACAATTAGACAACTACCTACCGAAGTGTGGGAATGTATCTCGAAAAGCAGTTTACATGTATATAAAACACTGCAAAATCATAGTATGAGGCAGCAAAAATACAAATAAAACAATGCAAACGAACCATTAATGTTGTGAATTAACAGGTGATCATGTCAGTATCACAAGTGATATCATACATATTCACATAAGACAGCCATCATATGTTAATGAACAAACCATACTCATCCCTATTACCAACACTTATGTATCTTATTATGCATACTTGTACATATGTATATGTACAAACACAAGCTGTGAATCATAACCAAGGTCTGATTACCATCAACGAAACTACTGTTAAGGTTTCATTTTTTTCTGACTACACAAATATTTGAAGAAACTGATTAACAGCTGAGATGTACTTATGGTTATGACAATCCAAATTCGGTTTCAAGAACAGCATCTGGTCTGTAAAACAAAGTCAATTCTGGCATACATTGATGATGTACACTGTCCCAACTGAAGTGACACCAAAATTGAAATCTACATAAACAGAACATAACTAAATCCAATGTGACCCAGACCCCCAAAGATTTGCTGCACTGAAGTAACCACATGTTGCACAAACAATGACACAATAAATGCTATATGTTTTCCTCAAAATGATGCTGTTCACAAAAGGAACTACAATTATTCAGGATACTTTCAAGGCAAGATAAATGGGGAGTGCAATATATTAATTAAAACAGTTTCATTTTAGGCAATGGGCCTGTTTATCACTCAATCGACTGCCGCAACTACAAAGGCTAAATGATTTTCTGTACTGGCAACGTGACTCATGAACTGATGGTCTATAAATTAACATTTCTCAGAAACTAGGCTGTACATTTTGATGAAACTGTTACATATTACATTAAATAAATAGTAAATTATGTAGATAAAATGGTAAATGTTTAATTTCAGTTATGTCGTATTTAAACAGGTTTAAATTTTGGTGTCACTTGAACTGGGACAGTGTACAACTGGGAAGTTAAAGAAACAACAACAGTGGGTCGCTGTTTCGTTTACAGCATAAACGATATGTATTTTGCATACAAACACAAAAACACATTAACTCAACTCATTAAAATATTACACAGTTGCACAACATGAAAATATATAAGCTAACCAAGCAACATAAAATAACTCATACAAAGTATCTCTCAAAACACCATGAAAACTATCGTGTATCTCATCAACTTAAATTCTACCGCACTCAAATGACTTGTGTATTTCTGTTGGATTGGAAACTGATTGCTGATGAGCACAACTCTGCCCTAGCAGGGACTTCACATCTGTTTGGAAATGGTGACGTACTAATCAACAGCAATACACAACAGAAAAATTAACGAGTTGTTGCACTATTGACAGCAAAAGGCTGCTTGATGCCATTTGTCGAATAAGGTCGAGAATATCGACTGCATGCCTGATATTCCCGCAACTTTACAATAGGCTGGGAGATGCCCCAACCCAAAAAATAACGCTTTCCACGGGGGATACAAGCACCACCTAATACAAGTTTCCATTCCTTAAGCCCACCCAAATGGCACCTCGATTGGTTCTGCTGGTTGTGACCAACAAACAGACACAGAGACCACTCTACATCAGTAACAATAGGCTGCATCTTATGCTATGTAATGTGTCCCAAAAATCATTATGGCAGATTTTACTTAATTTTGGTCACCGAACGACCACACACACAATCATTAAATGGCCCTTTGTCCGGGACTACCCGGGTGAGCCGGTACCAGAATAAACATTCACCCATTCACACCCATCCTGTTCATCAGACATCTTTTATCAACTTCCTCCATCTACTACAATCTATAGCATCCTCCTTGTTCAATTTACGTGCTTGACAGTCCTTTTCTACAACCTCTCTCCAGGTTCTCTTTGGTCTTTTTCTTGGTCTGAGACCCTCTACTTCATACTCCATACATTTCTTCACCCAATCATCATCTTCTTTTCATAATACATGGCCATATTATCGCAGCCTGTTCTGCTGCAATACCAGTGTTATGTCATCTATTCCTAATCTCTCTCTCAGCTCCATACTTGGAAATTTGTCTTTTAGCTAACACCACACATCCACCTGCTCACTGAAGTGCCACCTCATTTTCTTTCCTTACAGGCCAGGTCTCACTTCCATGCAACATACTGCTGCTCACACAACTGATGTACAACCTTCCTCTCATAATCAATGATATGTCCTTATTGATAAGCACTGGCACCAACCGCTGAACTTTTCCAACCAAGTCTAATTCTGGTCTCCACAGCTGCATCAGCATCTCCATCCACACTCAGCATGTCACCGATGAAACAAAACTAATGACAAATCATTACATTACAGGAATTACCATTAGCATTCAACACTTTCGCACATTACTTGAGGATCTATTACACTGACATCATGACAAGCAACTTTAACCAAATTTTTGCATCTCCCCCAAAACACCCACTAATCATAATTCTGGTTAATGTCTGCCTGTCCTCTGCGAGGGATTTCCCAACATTTATACCCCATATATAATAGACAGGCATATCCTCATCCCCTGCAGTTGATGCCCATGGCAGAAGATACTGAAGACTGCAAACTGGATCATTATTGGGACACAGTGAACATTATTATTATTAACATTAATATAAGCTTAGCAATGAGATGTATTTTGTAACCATCTTTTAGTAACACAGCCTATGCTGCATCTACTCTACTATGTGCACAAGCTTGACGTGCAACGCATTAATATTAAGTGACAGGCGTGGCTATAGGCCCGACTGCCATCGGCGCCAGTACTCAATAGTTGCCCCCTCCCCGGACACATGCCCCCCGTAACTAACCCTTGCCAGGGGAGACGTACGCGACAGTTGCTTTCGGGGAGGGGCAGGCGTGTGAGGGGGCAAATGTGGCGTCTGTCAGACTATCTGTCACAAGTACAGCAGCAGCAGCAGCAGTGAGGAGCAAGCGAGTTTGTCGGTCTGGACACTAGCCAGCCATTAGCTGCACCCAGAGTCGTCCTGTGGCTTAAGATGCCAAGCAACAGCAGCGAGCAGAGACAGCGAGCCAGTTGTGAGCCATTATCTGCGGTAGCCGAGCGAGAGGATAACATTCTCAGTCTAGGCACCCAGCACCCTGTCTCCAGCCGGCAGCCGTGGCCACGGCGGCAGACACGACTTTTCTGCGGATAGGCCTATAGCACATCACCGGCACAGTACAAGGAACGATAAGTCGTATGTTGTCACCGTATTTCTCGAGCTGCTCGGGCCGTTATAGAAGACAGATGCGCTTAGGTCGTAACTTTGCGATCTGTGTCTAATTGTGAAAACGAAGCCACAGCCGAGCGAGAGATACAAGCACGGGTCTAGCGCCGTAGACGCTAGTTTCAACAGACACCAGCAATCCCTTGGTCATACATAAGCATGTCACACAAGCTCAGAATCACAGCTGCACTGTTTCAAGTTTCTAACTGCACTGTACAACAAGCTGTCAGACAGAAATAGCTGTAGACGATCTACTAATTCATCACGCAGCAGAAAATCCATGATTTCAACTACAGAAATCAAAAACTGAACACACATTACTAAAAATATGCAAGCCACAAAAACTTTGACGCCAGTTGTTGTGTCAAAAGTACTCATTCATCAGTCTGCTAACGTTTTACTTTGAGGATCTTTGGCAAACAAGCCTAACCTGCAGTATTCAGTGAAACATTAAAAAATTCTTATCACTTGTACAATGGATTCAAAACAGAAATAGTTCACATTGGTTGTGTGATTATTAATCCACGAACTATCCACACAAAGTGACCACTGCTAGCAATATTGGTTCAACTGAAAAAGACCTAAAGTTGTGCCAAAAACCAATGTACACGGTACAATATTCTAATGGGCCAGCACAGCAGAACTTGCACAGCACAGGAAAATATTAATTTTGTTAATATCACATAAAGAGTGATTCTAAATATGCCATTGGAAAGCAAAGAGACAGTTCAACAAATCTCATTTCCTGTCTTTTTGAATATAAGGAGTATACTGTTGCCAAGCATTTTGGTCTTCAGCACAAATGAAGGTGTTTCACAATGGTTTTTGAAAGCTAAAACAGTGCGTGAAGTATGGAAGCATAAGCAACTAGGCAAGGAGAGTACACAGAGAATATAGAAGGACTAAGCACATAATTTTCTGTAAGGAATCCACGATGCATATGCTAAATTTTTTTGGCTACTTCATCACACACACTGCACTTTGAAAAAGCAACCCCCCATTTGTTTTGCAGCATATGTAAAACATTGCTAAACAGATGTAAATGAAATGCATAACAGTGGTAGCCTTGATGTTATGGACTGAAGTCACATAAGACTTGTAATGACAACTGCTAAACAGTGAACTTGCTTAGTGCAACAACGAGTTGCAAGAAATCATGACAAAAACACGCACGTGTAAACTGCAGGCCTTCACGTATGTGGACCTCAAATACTCAACAAGATATAAAATGTTTAACTCAACAGTACAGTCCAGGAAGCAACAGTTATTATAAGTTTGTGCACAAAATGTCAGCCCCTTACTTTCATGCATGCCTTTAGTCGACAATGGCATAGTTAATGACAGACTAGTTCAGCCACACCCATATGTAACAACAGTTCACTTTTCCTCTCACTGCTTGACATATTCAACTGTGTATTTCACAAAATAATACAATAAATACAACTCATTCACTTAAAGTAATGCAAACCACTACTCTGAAACAAATGGCAGCTCAGCATACTACTAACACCACACTATGTGAAGTACCGTGTGGTTGCATTGGTTACATACATTATTGTCAAATCAGCCATCAGTAATACACAGACATTTCTAGATTATGCACAGCCTTGCATGACCAGCACATGGCAAATTAACATGAGTGATTTTGATGGGACAGGTTTCAACAATTTCACTTGAAATATTCATTTGTGACAGAAAATTCAAGCCAATAGTAACAGATATCGTAAAAGCATCACTGCAGTTGCCATGCATCTTGTCAAAGTGGACTACCTTATTTCATACAGCATCACTAAGCATGCTACACACTAACAAATCATCATACTAAAAATAGCATACAGGGCTCTATAACTGATCAGGAAATAAGTTTCTAAGAACCTCAAACATCTTAACAATCATTCTGTCAACAACCCAGCCTCTTCAATATCATAAAATTTCTATTAACAACTAGACTATGCAGTCAAAGATGCCATGTCTACATGACCTCTAAGACGGTATGTAAACACAACTGGCTATTTAGAATGAAAAAAAGCAGTTCACAATTCACACAAATTTTGCTTTAACTACACACACACAACCATTTAATGGCTTTTGTCCGGGACAACCAGGATAGGCCGGTACAAGAAGAAACACTCACCCACTCACACCCAACCTGATCATCGGACATCCTTTATCATCTTCCTCCATTTACAATGATCCATGGCATCCTCTTTTACGTGCTTGACAATCCTCTCGGACAACCTCTCTCCGGGTCCTCTTTGGTCTTGGACCCTGAACTTCATACTCCATATATTTCTTCACCCAATCATCATCTTTTCGCAGCACATGCCCATACCAACGCAGCCTGTTCTGCAGCAAAACCAATGCTATGTCATCTATACCTAGTCTCTCTCTCAGCTCCTTACTTGGGAGTCTGTCTTTTAGCTTAACGCCACTCATCCACCTGACCATTCTCATCTCTGCTCGCTGAAGTGCCACCACGTTTTCTTTCCTTACAGGCCAGGTCACACTTCCATGCAACATGCTGCTTCACACACAACTACTATACAGCCTTCCTCTCATAATCAAAGACACATCCTTATTGGTAAGCAGTGGTACCAGCTGCCTGAACTTATTTCAGCCAATTCGAATTC